>LDZQ01000472.1_pt1 | contig 14771 bp, 11 predicted proteins | sample 615361 | NCBI WGS metagenome assembly LDZQ01 (sample SAMN03408297, study PRJNA278302) | terrestrial metagenome | isolation source: oil reservoir sample I2 | place: USA: Alaska, North Slope, Ivishak formation | collected 2013 | reverse complement strand
ATCCCCTGGCATTATGGATGGAAGTTTCCCAAAAACGGAGGGGATAGTGCTAACCTTATTACACCTAACGTGGTTGACCCAAATACCTTTATACAAGAAACAAAGTGTTTTATCGTAAACATAAGAAAGGCATAGCCCAATAAAAAGGAGGTAGGGGAACCTACCTCCTTGAAAAAATTAAAAGGAGGAAAAGTATGGCACGCAAAGCTTTATTAATAACTCCAGACCTTTGTATAGGATGCAGAGGTTGTCAGGTGGCTTGCAAGTCCTGGAATGACTTACCAGCAGAAGAGACCAAAAACAACGGAACCCATGAAAACCCACCAGACCTCACCGGATACACCTATAACCGTATCAGGTTTATCGAAAAAGTGAACGAAAAAGGTGAAGTTCAATGGTTGTTTGTAAGTCACAGGTGTTTACACTGTGGAGAACCTGCCTGTGTAGAAATCTGCCCTGTAAAGGCTCTTAAAAAAGATGCTGAAACTGGTATAGTTTATTATGATAAAACTCAGTGTATCGGATGTCAGGCCTGTCAAGCCGCATGTCCTTTTAACATACCAAGGTATGATAAAAACGGAAAGATTTCTAAGTGCCATTTCTGCATCGACAGGGTTAAAGCTGGGCTTAGTCCAGCTTGTGCTAAAACCTGTCCTACCGAAGCCATCAAGTATGGAAACCGCGAAGAATTGATTAAAGAGGCTAAAGCAGAAGGATACTCTGTACTTTATGGAGAAACAGAGTTAGGAGGCTTGGGGGTAGTGTATGCTCTAAAGGCTTCTCCTAAAGAGTATAACTTAGCAGAAAATCCGAAAAAACCTGAAAACTTGATTGCTATGGGACAGATGCTAAGAAGCCTCATCGAGAAAGGAGTTGCCCTTTCACCTTCTGTGCTTAAAGACATAGGGTTGATAAAAGGATAGAAAAAAGAAAAAAACTAAAATCTTACAGAAAGGGGGAGGTATTTTCTCCCCCTTTCTTCTTTTTTATCTTAAGTTATTATAGAAGTAATGTGGTCAAAAATTCAATCAAAAACAAGAAGGAGAAAAAAATGGATTTAAAGATTTGGATAGAAAAACTTATCACAGAAAAACCACATTTAAAAGAGGTTTTAAGTTTATATGACAAGGTAGCAGGGTTTAACAAAGAATGTGAAAAAATTCTTAAAACCGAGGATCCTGTAAAAAGCCTGGATAAACTTTTAGAGATTTTTGGAAAAACCTTTGAGGTACCTTATGAATTTATTTCTTTTTTAAAAGAGGGGTTAGAAGGTAAAGAAGAAGAGGTCTTGTATTATCCTAAAAAATTATGGGAAATAGCCTTCTTTGGGGAAGAAAGTTCTGAGGAAGAGATAAAGAGAATGCTCTTTTTGTTAAGTATGCCTCTTTTTAGAAAACTTGCTTTAGAAGATAGAAAGAATAAGCCCAATTCAGAAGATCGGAAAAGATGCCTTGTATGTGGAGAGTTTTATTCTTTATCGGTTATAGATGAAAACAACAAACGTTATTTTCTTTGTCCTGTTTGTGGTTATAAAGAAGAAGGACCAAGGATTGGATGCGGTTATTGTGGTCATACTAGCTGTGAAAAGATAGACCTTTTGGTAGATGAAGATGAAATAAGGGTTGAACTTTGTAAGGACTGCAAAAGTTATGTAAAAAGTTTTAAAGAAACCATTCCCTTGTATTTAAAATATCCTGACCCTTATCTTATAGACCTGATAAGCCTTCCTTTAGAGGTAGTTGCCCAGGAACGTGGCTTTATTAGAAGGTCTCCTAACATTTTAGGGATAAGGGAGATTAAGTAATGGGAAAAAAGGTTTTTCATGAAATCTTAAGTCTTGAGGAAGCTTTACACAGCTTGATCCAAAATTTTAAACAAAGGGTATTTCATCCTCTTCCTGCAGAAAAGATAAAGGTTAAAGAAGCCTTAGGAAGGGTCACAGCAGAGCCTGTATTTGCTAAACGTTCGTCTCCTTATTTCCATTCAGCTGCGATGGATGGTTATGCTGTTCATTCTAAAGATACCTTTAACGCTACAGAAAAAGACCCTGTGCTTTTAAAAATAGGAGAGCAAGCCCTCTGGATAGAGACAGGTGACCCTTTACCTGAGGGGTTTGATGCAGTTATTCCGGTAGAAGAGGTTAATGTTAAAGAAGGTTTTATCGAGATATACAAATCTTATCCCCCTTACCATGACGTCCGTCCTGTGGGAGAAGACATCGTGGCTACTGAGATGATCATTCCAGAAAATCATTTTATAAGACCCTTTGAAATCGGGGCTATGTTGGCAAGTGGTATCTTAGAGGTTGTAGTAAGAAAAAAACCCAAGGTAGGCATTATTCCTACAGGTTCTGAATTGTTAACTCCTGAAGAGGCTGAAAAAGAAGGTCTTAACCCACCCAGCTTGATAGAATATAACTCTTCTGTTTTGAAAGGACTTTTAGAAAAAGACGGAGCTGAGGTTAAAGTTTATCCTATAGCTAAAGATGATGAGTTTTCTATAAAATCTTCTATAGAAAAAGCTTTGATAGAAAATGATATGGTACTCTTAAATGCTGGTTCAGGCTATGGTAAGGAAGACTTTACCTATAAGGTGTTAAGTGAGTTAGGAGAGGTTATAATTAACGGGGTAGCTATCAAACCAGGGAAGCCCTTTATCGCAAGTTTTTGTAAAAATAAACCTGTTTTAGGAATACCTGGTTATCCAGTTTCAGCCATCTTTTGTTATCAACTTTTTGTAAGACCTCTTATTGAGCTTTACTTAGGGGCTAAACTACCCAAGGAAGAAAAGATCAAAGGCCTTCTTTCTCGTCAACTTTCTTCTCCTGTAGGAGTAGATGAATTTGTAAGGGTAAAGGTGGGAAAGGTAGGAGAAAAGTACATAGTTTCTCCTTTGGGGAGAGGAGCTGGATTACTTATGTCAGTGGTTAGGGCAGACGGTTATCTATGGATCCCAGCAGGTATTGAGGGATTTTCTCCTGGGAAAGAGGTAGAGGTGTTTCTCTGGAGAAACAAAGAAGAGATAGATTACACCTTAGTGTGTATAGGAAGCCATGACAATACCCTTGATGTGGTCTACAACTTCTTACGTAGGAAATATCCTCATATTTCTCTTTCTTCAGCTCATGTAGGATCTATGGGAGGTCTTATAGCTATCAAGAAAGGAGAAGCCCATCTTGCAGGCACACACCTTTTAGATGAAACAACCGGAGAATATAACATACCTTTTATTAAAAGAATCTTGCCTGAACGTTCGGTAGTATTGGTAAATCTAGTTTACAGGATACAAGGGTTTATCGTAAAAAAAGGTAATCCTAAAAACATCTTTAGTTTTTCTGACCTTACTCGAGAAGATGTGGTGTTTATCAACAGACAAGCTGGTTCAGGAACAAGGCTTCTTCTTGACAAACATTTGAAGGATTTAGGAATAAATCCTTCTCAGATAAGAGGTTATGACCAAGAAGAATATACTCATATGGGAGTAGCTCAGGCGGTTGCGAGTGGAAGGGCTGATGTAGGGCTTGGGATTTATGCGGCGGCTAAGGCTTTAGATTTAGATTTTATACCTTTAGCAGAAGAACGTTATGATATCCTTATTCCCAAGGAATTTTTAGACTTAGAGATGGTTCAGGCCTTTTTAGACATAATCAGAAATGACGAAGAGTTTAAAAAGATGGTGGTAAACTTAGGAGGATACGACGTAAGGCATATGGGAAAAATCATTTACGAAAACTAAAATTGATAAACCTTAGGAGGGTGGAAAGGTGGAGGTAAACTTTTGGGATCCAAAGATAGAGACTATGCCTCAACAAGATCTAAAAGCCCTGCAGTTAGAAAAACTTAAAAAGGTGGTAACGTTAGTTTATGAAAGGGTACCCCATTATCGTAAAAAGTTTGAAGAAGCAAAGGTAAAACCTGAAGACATAAAGTCGTTAGAAGATGTGGTAAGATTACCTTTTACCACCAAGGAAGACTTGTTTGTAGACTATCCTTATGGGCTTTTAGCCGTACCTTTAGAAGAGGTGGTAAGACTACACACCTCAAGTGGTACCACCGGGAAACCAAAGGCTTTATTTTTTACCAAAAAGGATATAGACGCTCAGGCAGAGTTGATCGCAAGGAATTTAGTTATGACAGGCACCACACGAGGAGATGTTCTTCAAAACTCTATGACCTATGGACTTTTTACCGGAGCTTTGGTAATGCATTACGGAGCTGAAAAATTAGGGGTTTTGGTAATTCCTGCTGGTCCTGGGAATACGGAAAGACAGATAGAACTTATGAAGACCTTTGGTACTACTTGTTTTCACATGACCCCAAGCTATGCCCTTTATGTAGCCTCTGTAATCTTAAACAAAGGCCTTGACCCAAGAAGGGACCTAAAGCTTAAAAGAGCCTATTTAGGAGCAGAACCTTATACTGAAGAAACCAGAAAAAAAATAGAAGAACTCTTAGGGATTGACGTTTACAATTGTTATGGTTTATCTGAGATGGGAGGTCCTGGAGTAGGATTTGAGTGTGTGTATAAAGAGGGACTACACATATGGGAAGATGCCTTTTTAGTAGAAATCGTAAACCCTGAAACCGGAGATCCTGTTAAAGAAGGGGAGATAGGAGAATTAGTGTTAACTTCACTTAACCGTGAGGGAATGCCTCTTATTCGCTATCGAACAAGGGACCTCACGTTCTTTTTTACAGAACCTTGTGCCTGTGGAAGGACCCATAGAAGAATTAGCAGGATTTTGGGACGTGCAGACGATATGTTCATCGTCAGAGGGGTAAACATCTTTCCGCAGCAGATAGAAGCTGTGTTGATGGGTATCAAAGGAGTAGCTCAAAACTATCAGATAGTGCTTGAAAACTACGATGAAATGATAGTGAAGGTAGAAATAGACAGAGAATTTTTTGACGGAAGAATAGAAAGGTTGCTTAAACTAAAAGAAGAAATAGTAGAAAAACTGAGAGAAGCTATCTTGGTTAAGCCTAAGGTAGAGTTGTTAGAACCTGGAACTTTACCTGTAAGTGAAGGTAAAGCTAAAAGGGTGATAGATAAAAGGACTTTATAAATTCAGAAACATTTAGGAGGCTTTTATGTATAAGGTAGAAATTATCTCTATATTTGTGGAAAACAAACCTGGCAAGCTTGAAAAAATTACCAAACTGCTGGCAGAGGCAAACATCAACATACTTGGATTTTCTATCACAGATGCCAAAGATTTTGGTATCATAAAATTTTTAGTAGACAAACCTCATGAAGCCTATGAACTTTTCAAAAAAAATGGGTTTGTGGTAGCTTTAAACCCTGCATTAGGTATTGAGATGAAAGACAAACCAGGTGGTCTCTATGAAGTAGTAAAGTTTATTTCTTCTAAAGGAATAAACATAGAAAATGCTTTGGTTTATGTAGCAGAAAGCAGGGAAAAGGCCTATTTTATTTTTGAGGTAGAAAATTTTGAAGAAGTCCTTGAAAAACTAAAAGACAACGGATTTGAACTTTTAAAGCTTGTCTAATATATAAAAAATAAAAAATGTGTGGAAGGAGGATAAATACGATGTTTTGGGACCAGCAGTTAGAATGCATAGACCAAGAAAAATTAAGAGAAATCCAGCTTCAAAGGTTAAAAGAGGTAGTCAGACGAGTTTACGAAAAAGTGCCTTTTTATCGTAAAAAATTTGATGAAGCAGGGATTAAGCCTGAAGATATCAGGTCTTTGGAAGATATTAAATACCTTCCTTTTACCAGTAAGACTGATATGAGAGAGGCTTATCCCTTTGGATTGTTTGCCGTACCTCTCTCAGAGATAGTCGAAATTCATACCTCAAGTGGTACCACTGGAAAACCTGTGGTTGCCGGATATACGGTTAAAGACATCGCCCTTTGGGCTGAAGTAATGGCCCGTTGTTTGGTTATGGTAGGGGCTACCAAGGACGATATCGTTCAGATAGCCTATGGTTACGGTATGTTTACCGGAGGGTTAGGTTTTCATTATGGAGCTCAGAAAATAGGAGCAACGGTAGTTCCTGCTTCAGCCGGAAATACAAGAAGGCAGATAGAACTTATGAAAGATTTTGGAACCACCTTCTTAGCCTGTACACCTTCTTACGCTCTTTATCTGACTGAGTATGCAAAAGAAGAGATGGGTATAGACCTTTCAACCTTAAAGCTTAGAATAGGAAGTTTTGGCGCAGAGATGTGGACTGAAGAAATGAGAAAGGAGATAGAAAGAAGAATGGGGATTAAAGCTTACAATGTTTATGGATTAACGGAGATTATCGGGCCTGGAGTAGCCCATGAATGTCCTGCTCAGCAAGGCCTTCATGTGTGGGAGGACCATTTTTACCCAGAAATCATAGACCCTGAAACAGGAGAACCTCTGCCTGAGGGACAAGAAGGAGAGTTAGTTTTAACTAGTTTAACCAGAGAAGGTATGCCGATGATAAGGTTTAGGACAAGGGATATCACCACCCTCCATAGAGAAAAATGTGCTTGTGGAAGGACCCTGGCAAAGATAGAACGGATTAAAGGAAGGTCTGACGACATGATCAAGGTAAGGGGTGTGATGATCTTTCCATATCAAATAGAACAGGCTATCCTTGAGGTACAGGGGGTAGAACCTCATTATCAAATCATCCTTACCCGTCCTCATTATCTGGATGAAGTGGAGGTACAAGTAGAGATGTCTAAGGAAATCTTTTCAGACGACGTAAAAACGATAGAAACCCTAAGAAAACGTTTAGAAAAGAAGATAGAACAAACGGTTGGGGTAAGGGTTAAGGTGACGTTGGTTGAACCTAAATCTATCCCGAGAAGTGAGGGTAAAGCCAAAAGGATCATCGACAAACGTAATCTTAAATAAACCAGGAGGATTGGTATGAAGATTAAACAGATATCGGTGTTTTTAGAAAATAAAAAAGGTAGGCTTTATGAAGCTTTAAAGGCTATAGCAGACCACGGGATAAACATAAGAGCTTTGTCTATAGCTGACACCTCTGAATTTGGAATTCTACGAATGATAGTGCCACAACCTGAGGAGGCTAAAAAAGTTTTAGAAGAAGCAGGGTTTACCACTAAGATAACCAACGTGGTTGCCGTAGGGATAAAGGATGAACCTGGAGGGCTGGCAGGAGTACTTAAACATCTTTACGATGCAGACATAAACGTAGAGTATATCTATGCTTTTGTAGAAAAATCTGGAGAAAAAGCGGTGGTGGTTTTAAGGACTAACAACTTAGACAAAACCATAGATTTATTACAGGAAAAAGGGGTCCATCTTTTATCCTGGGAAGAAATCAAAGAACTTTAAGTGTGATTATTTTTGACAAAATTCTTTAAGAGGGGTTATTTGCTGGTGTAAATCAGGATAGTTTTTTAATTTTTTCAATTCTGCGCAAGCTTTGGTAGCATCTCCTTTTTTAATGATTTAAAAAAGATGTTATAAAAAAAATTTTTAATTTTAAATCTATCTACAATTGCGATTTTTTCTTGACTTATTTTTAAACTTTTTCTAAAATTTTTTATATGGAAAGTTTGGTTTTTTATCCTGAAAAACTTCCCTTTTATCCTTCAATCTTGAATTTTCTGGAGCATACCTTCTTTCTCCTCCACATCTTGCTTATCAATCTTATTTTAGGATGGTCGCTGTTTTTTACATACCAACAGTTAAAAGAAACCTTCCTTCCGGAAACTGCTCGTCTTTTTTTTAAGAAAAAACCGATTCTGTTTGCCTTAGCTATCAACATGGCCATCCCTGCCCTTCTTTTCCTTCAGGTAGTATACGGACCTCTTTTTTATACGAGTTCTATCATACTTGCTACCCATTGGATGCTTATCATCCCTTCTGTTATCTTGGTCTACTATCTTTCTTACCTCATCTCTAAGAAAAGTTCTTCTCAAAAGCCTTTTAAACCTTTTATTTTTATTCAGGCTTTTATCCTTCTTTATATAGCCTTTATCTTGGTAAGCAACCTTACCCTTCTGGAAAACCCAGAAAAATGGCACGTCTATTTTGCTAATAGAAAAGGCACCTATCTGCCCTTAGATATACCTTATCTATATTTTAAATATCTACATTTTTTGGCAGGGTCTTTGGCTGTAAGCGGTTTGAGCTTAGGGGTTTTGGGACATTATAAAAACGATAAAATATGCCTTATAAAAGGGCTAAACCTATTTTTTTACTTAACCCTGTTGCAAATAGGAGTAGGAATAGCTTTTCTATTATCTCTACCTTCAGAGATAAGAGGCTTATTTTTAGGCAATGCCCCAAAAGTTGCTTTCTTTTTTTACTTAAGCATTGTTTTTGCCCTCACTTCTCTATATTTTAGCAAAAAGCATCACTTAAAACTAACCATATCGTTTTTTATACTTACCCTTATTTTCATGGTAGTAAACAGGTTTAACTTAAGAACCCTTCAGTTGTCTTCTTACTATCAAACAGAACTGTTGCAAGTTTCTCCTCAAATGGATGTTTTCTTGGTGTTTTTACTGTTTTTGGGGTTAGGGATTGTTACAGTGTATTACTTTTTAAAACATAGTTTCTCTAAGCAGGAAGGAAGAAAAGTATGAACTATCCTGTTTGGGAAACTTATTTTATAAATCCTGGGCTTTGGGTAGCAATTATTGCGGTTTTTCATGTTTTTATTTCTCACTTTGCCGTAGGAGGAGGAATCTATCTCTGGTATACAGACAGACTTTCTGTGTTAACCAACGATCAAGACTTACGAGAATTTGTGCGTAAACATACCTGGTTTTTCCTTTTGATCACGATGGTTTTGGGCGGGGTTTCTGGAGTAGGTATTTGGTTTATCATAGGGATTGCAAGCCCTGAGGCTACCTCAATCCTTATAAATCAGTTTGTTTTCTTCTGGGCTATAGAATGGGTGTTTTTCTTTGTAGAAATAGTAGCTCTTTTGATATATCACTACAAGTTCGATGAATTGTCTGACAAACTGCGTCTTAGGGTAGCGCTGCTATACGCCATCTCTGCCTGGATGAGCTTATTTGTCATAAACGGTATTATTTGTTTTATGTTAACTCCTGGAAAATGGTTAGAAACCAGAAATCCTTGGCACGGTTTTTTTAATCCTTCAAGCTTTCCAAGCCTATTTTTCAGAACAGGTATCTCTATTATGTTAGCAGGTATCTTTGGAATTTTTAGTACTCTATTTTTCTCTCCCAAAGAAAAAAGACCTTTTCTTTTAAAATATAACGTAAAATGGCTTTACGTAGCCTTTCCCTTTATATTTTTTTCAAGTATCTGGTACTTTCTAACCGTCCCAGAACTATCTAAGGTGTTTAACTTTGTGTTTAACAGACAGGTTCTGATGGCTAAAAAACTTCTTTATGTTTCCTCTGCGTTGATTTATTTAATTTCTCTTGCTTTTTTAGTAAAAGTCAATCCTGGTTTACAAAGGGTATTAGCTTTTCTCCTTCTTTTTATAGGGTTGCTATGGTTAGGTAGTTTTGAACATATCAGAGAATATGCAAGAAGGCCTTATGTAATATATGGCTATCTTTATTCTTTTGGGATAAAGGTTGAGGAGGAAAAGAAACTTAACAGCGAAGGTTTTTTAAAACATGCAAGATGGGCTATGGTTAAAGAAGTTACAGAAGACAATAAAATTTTGGCAGGGAGAGAAATTTTCAACCTACAATGTCTATCCTGCCACACCATAAAAGGGCTAAGAAACGATGTGATTGAAAAAGCCCGGGGGTTTACCTACTTTGGGATGATTTCCCAGTTATATGGACAAGGAAAAGTTCTTGGTTATATGCCTAAATTTATAGGTACAGAAAAAGAGAGAGAAGCTCTTGCTGCATTTCTTGTTAAAGAACTTTTAAGAAAACCTGAAAATCCCCCTGAACTTAAACCTGTTATCAGAGAACTTAAAACTCAACCTTTTACCTTTGACCCACAAAAAGACCAGTATGTCATCTTTGTTTTTAGTCCTCTGGGTATGAAATGTGTTACCGATGCAGACAGGTGGTTTAGCTTTTTATATCCGGGAAGCACCTTTGAAGCTGTGGTTATTAAAAGAGGACTAAAACCTGAGTTAATGGATAATAAAAAGGTAAAATTAGTTTACAAAGTTGAACCAGGCTTTGAAACTCCTTCCAAGCATGTCCTTTTCTGGGATTATGCTAAAGAATTTTTTAACCAAACCGTTCCTAAGGATTTAGGGTTAACTGGCAAAGGGCTTAACGGCACTTTTGACTGGGATGAAAAAAGGAAAATTTTTATAGCTAAGGGGATCCCTGTTTTACCTTATAAGAACGACGGCACATACAACCCTTATCCTGTTTTTGAGATAGAGGTGGTAGACCAAGTTTCTGGCAAAGTTTTACAACGCACCAAAGCTATTTCTCCTGTAGCGACTGAGTTCCGTTGCTATGTGTGTCATGAAGGAGGCCCAAGATGGAATGGTGTAGCCGGTATCTCTGACCAAACAGCCATTAACATACTTAAAGCCCATGATAAAAACCATCAAACCAACTTCTATAAATTTGCTCTTCAAGGGAAACCTGTTTTCTGTCAAAAATGTCATGCCGATTTTATCGTAGGGAGTGAGGGAATAAAAGGTCATCCCAGTTTTTCAGCAGCCATCCATGGATGGCACGCAAACTATATGCCCTATAAAGATGAAAAAGCCTGTTATTTATGTCATCCTGATCATCCTAAAGGTAATACCAAATGTTACAGAGATATCCATAAAAAATTAGGGTTAGAGTGTGTTGATTGTCATGGAAACATAGATTTTCATGCCACATCTCTTCTCAAGGGAACGAACACAAAAACTTCCAAATTTTTGCTTGCTCATCTCAACCCCCCAATACCTAAAGATCAGATAACACCAAGGAAGCCCTGGGTACAGCAACCTGACTGTCTTAACTGCCATAAAGGCTTTCAAAAACCAGCTAAAGAGGCTAAGGGTTATAATAACTGGACTGAAGATGTCTCAGGCCTTTTCCGGGTAAGAAAGGATAACACACAAAAACTACCTTGTCTTGTCTGTCATGGCTCTCCCCACGCATTATATCCAGCTTTTAACCCTTATGGGATGGTTATAGACAACCTACAACCCTTACAATACCAGAGAAATATCCTCCCGATAGGTGCAAACTTAAAATGTGAGGTTTGCCATTTAAAAAAGATGAACGTACCTTCTCACCATCCAAACCTGATAAGAACCTTTAGAAACAGTAAACTTTTAACTTCCCAGACGGACTTAGAATAAAAGCTTACAGCTCTATTCTGGTTAACACTCCGTGAAGTTTAGCAGGAGGAAGATTAAGAAATTTAACAAAATGGGGGCTGATTTGTTTGATAAAGGCATAAGCCTTCCAGACAGGATGTTGAGTCTCGATATCCTCAAGACCATAAAAGATTACCCGTTCGTTGATACCCTGTTCTTTTAAAATGTCTTCAACCTTGAGCCTTTCCATATAACCGTAAGCAATCTCAAAAACCTTAGCTCCAGGGCAGATTTCTTCTAAAAAACTGGTGGTAATACCATAAGGCTCGTTTTTTCTTATTAGGGAAACAAAGATGTTTTCTTCATAGAGAATCCCATGAACAAAGATGTTTTCGATAACGTAGGGGGGAAAATGTTCAGGGTCACGGATAAAGTAAAGTGCCTTGCCTTGGATTTTAGGATTTTCTTTATAAAATTTAGCAAAATTAGTCACAAATTCTTTCTGATTGAAAAACCTCAGGCTTTTATATAGTCTTTTTTGTCCTTGGGTATAAAGAAGGATTACAGAAAAAGGGATTCCAGCAAGCACCAAAGCCCAAAATCCTCCATGAGGGAGCTTAAAAAGAGTTGCGGTAAAGTATAAAAAGGTGATAGAGGTGGTTAAGACTGCAAGAAATAAAAAAGAATATCGTTTTTTAAGACAAAAAATCGTGATGAGAAAAAGTCCTGTAATAGTCATATCTCCTGTAACTGCAAGACCATAAGCTGCTGCCAAATTGGTAGAGCTTTGAAACTCAAACATGATAAAAACCACAGCAAAGAAAAGAAACCAATTGATCGTTCCTATGTAAATCTGAGAATGTAGCTCAGGAGAAGTATACTTTACTCTCATTAAGGGCAAATATCTGGCAGACATCGCCTGATAAACGACACTAAACATACCACTGATCATCGCTTGAGAAGCAATCACCGTTGCCATCAACGCTAAACATAAAAAAGGCACATAAGCTGAAGCAAAGGTATTTAAACACATCTCAAAAAGAATGCTTTTTGACTCAGGATGCCTTAAAAGAAAAGCCCCTTGGCCAAAATAGTTCACCACCAGGGCTGTTAGAACTAAATACCAAGCTCTTTTTATAGGTTTTGCTCCAAGATGTCCCATGTCAGCATACATAGCTTCACTGCCCGTAGCACAAAGGATAACCTCTCCTAAGATTAAGTAGGCCTTCCAACCGTTTTGTTTAAAAAACTCAAAGGCATACCAGGGATTTATTGCTAAGATAACCTCAGGACTCAAAAACAAGTTTAAAAACCCAAGGATAAAAAGACTTAAAAACCAAAGGCTCATGATAGGGCCAAAGGCCCCTGAAACCTTTTCTGTCCCTTTTTTCTGAAAATAAAACAAACCTAACGCAATCAACACACTGAGAAGAACTACCTCTGTTTTTTCTAACGGTCTTAACCCAGGTATATAAGAAATTCCTTCTACAGCACTCATTATACTTATGGCAGGGGTGATAACCCCATCTCCCATAAGAAGGGAAATACCTATAAAAGACAAAAAAACTACCAATCCTAAAAGTCTCTTACGACCTCTTAATAAAGTACGCAATATCTCAGAAAGAATTAAAGTCCCTCCTTCTCCTCGCAAACTAAGACTCATGGCTAAGACGGTGTATTGAATGGTAGGGATGATAATCAAAGTCCAAAAGATCAAGGATAATACGCCTAAAACATTTTCTTTTGTGGGTGGCAGAAAAAGGAAAATAACAGGTAAGGTATAGATAGGGCTTGTTCCTATGTCTCCAAAAACAAGCCCTATAGCCTTGACAATTTTTTGGATCATCTAAGCTCCCTTTTTCGCAAACCCTTGAACATAGTTTTCTACTTCCTCAAGCTTAAGATATACCCTTTCTCCTGTCTTCCTTTGCTTGATTTCTACCTCTCCTTTTTCTTCAAAAGCCTTACCTAAGATGATTTGCAGAGGCACCCCTATGAGATCAAGGTCGTTAAACTTTACCCCTGGGCGTTCATCTCTGTCATCAAGCAAAACATCCCACTTTTGACTTAAACCCTGGTATAAACTTTCTGCCTTTTCTTTAAAACTATCTTTTAAAGGTATAATTCCTATTTGAAAAGGTGCTATTTGCCAGGGGAAAATGATACCTTTTTCGTCATGGTTCTGTTCTATGGTTGCCGCAAGCACCCTGCTAACCCCTATACCATAACACCCCATGATAAAAGGTTTCATCTGGCCGTCTTTATCAAGAAACATGGCTTTCATGGGAAGGCTGTATTTAGTGCCAAGTTTAAAAATATGTCCTACCTCAATCCCTTTCAAAAAACTTAATGGTTTTCCACAATGAGGGCAAAGGTCTCCTTCCGTTGCTTTTCTGACATCAGCTATCATGTCTGGAGTAAAGGTTTCTCCAAGGTTAGCGTTGATATAGTGATATTCGTCTTCATTAGCACCTATAACAAAGTTAGGATATCCAACTAAACTTTTATCGGCAATTATCTTTATCTTTAATCCCTTAGGACCGATAAAACCAGGACTTGCTCCTGCTATTCTTCTTATTTCTTCATCCTTTGCCATCCTAAAGGGTTTACCACCTAAAATCTTCTCAAGTTTTATTTCGTTTACCTCATGGTCTCCTCTTATACAAACTGCTACAGCCTCGTTTTCTTCTACGATATAGATTAGGGTTTTGGTAATTTTTGCCACAGGTAAACCTAAGAAATCTGCTACCTCCTTAGCTGTCCTTACCCCTGGGGTATAAACCTTCTCTAAAGGCTTAGAAGGTTCTTGAGAATAGGTTTCTGAAGTTTCGGCAGGGGTTAACTCTATGTTTGAAGCATAACCACAGGCTTCACAAAAGGCTATGGTATCTTCTCCAGTTTCTGCAAGTACCATAAACTCATGAGAAACATCCCCTCCTATAGCTCCGGTATGAGCCTCTACAGCCTTAAACTTAAGACCACAGTTTTCAAAGATCCGATGATAGGTTTCGTACATTTTCTGATAACTTTTTTCTAAACCTTCTTCGTCAGCATCAAAACTGTAGGCATCTTTCATGATAAACTCTCTTGCCCTCATGATACCAAACCTGGGGCGTATTTCATCTCTAAACTTAACCGCAATCTGATAAAGGATTAAAGGTAGGTCCTTATAAGACTTAACATCCCTTCTCACGATATCGGTTACCACCTCTTCATGGGTAGGCCCAAGACAAAAATCATGGTCCTTTCTGTCTTTTATCCTTAAAAGCTCTTTTCCATAAAGCTCCCATCTCCCTGTTTCTTGCCAAAGTTCAGCAGGCTGGACCAAAGGCATAAGTATTTCAAGAGCACCTGCCTTATTCATTTCCTCTCTCACTATTTGTTCTATCTTCTTTAAGGCCTTAAAACCTAAAGGTAAAAAGTTATAAATTCCAGAGGCTAACTTTCTTATCATTCCGGCCCTTAAAAGCAACTTATGACTAACTGTTTCAGCCTCTGAAGGGTCTTCGCGAAGGGTAGGCATAAAATATCGGCTTAATCTCATGGTTTACTCCCTCCTTACAGAAGGTCTAATTTTTCCCA
>LDZQ01001555.1_pt1 | contig 14809 bp, 12 predicted proteins | sample 615361 | NCBI WGS metagenome assembly LDZQ01 (sample SAMN03408297, study PRJNA278302) | terrestrial metagenome | isolation source: oil reservoir sample I2 | place: USA: Alaska, North Slope, Ivishak formation | collected 2013 | reverse complement strand
TCCTGCTTGGGGTAATGTGTTATGGTCTGAAAATCCTCCTCAGAGTCAAATACTGTTTAAATAACAGGGGGTGAAACTAAACACGCCCTTTTTAGGGACAAAGTTTATAAAGATATATCTTTTGATATATCTGGTGATATAATGGAAAGGCCAAAATATAGGGGATATTTGAAGCTTCTTATCCTTCATTTGCTTGAGGAGAAGCCTCTACACGGCTATGGTATAATGGCGGAGCTTGAGAAAAGATACGAAATACCGAGCCCAAGTGCTGGAGCAATTTATCCTTTGCTGGCTAATTTAAAGAAAAACAAGCTTATTGAGGTTGTTGAGACAGAAAAAAGAGAGAAAAAACTCTATAGGATTACGGAGAAGGGAAGGAGTTATCTTCAAGAGCATCAAAATGAGCTGAGGGAGGCTCTTGAGAAGGTTAATCGTTTTAAAGAATTTTCTAGACTTGGAGGCAGGAAGTTGTTTAAAACAATAAGAGAAATTATGGAAGTTTTGCCCTCACTTTCGGAGTCTCAAAAGGCTGAAATCTCGGAAGAAATTGAGAATTTTACGAAGAGAATAAAGCTGATACTTCTCGGAGGTGAGTAGAATGTATGCCATTGAAGTTGAGAATCTCGTCAAGAAATATGGTGACTTTGAGGCTGTAAAGGGGATTTCCTTTAAGGTTAAGAGAGGAGAAATATTTGCCTTTTTGGGGCCGAATGGTGCGGGTAAAACAACTACGGTTCATGTTCTAACTACTCTCCTAAAATTGACCTCGGGAAAGGCCATTGTAGCTGGACATGACGTGGTTAAGGAACCAATGGAAGTGAGAAAGAGGATAGGAATAGTGTTTCAAGATCCAAGCCTTGATAGGGAGCTGACTGCTTATGAAAACATGTATATTCACGGAAGGATATATGGATTGGGAGGGAATGAGCTTAAAAACAAAATAGAGGAGCTTTTGAAGTTTGTGGAGCTTTGGGAGTTTAGAAATAAGCCTGTAAAATATTTCTCAGGTGGTATGCAGAGAAGACTTGAAATTGCAAGGGCTCTTCTTCACGAGCCTGAAGTGTTATTTTTGGATGAGCCGACAATAGGGCTTGACCCTCAAACAAGAGCCCACATCTGGGAGTACATCAAATCCATGAAGGAAGAGCATAACATGACGATCTTCCTAACCACCCATTATATGGATGAAGCGGAGCAGTTAGCGGATAGGATAGCGATTATGGATCATGGCAAGATAATTGCTGAAGGAACAGCAGAGGAGCTCAAAAAGCTTGTCGGTAATGATGTTATATATCTCAAACTTGAGGCTCCAGAAGACCTCAAATGTCTCAAGGCTGAATTCATTAGAGGATGCAAACTTTTATCGGATGGAAGGGTTAGACTTGAAGTTGTAAACGCCGCAGAAGCTTTGCCTAAGATATTTGATCTTGCTAAGGAGCGAAATGTGAAAATTGTCGAGGTAACTTACCACAGACCAACGCTTAACGACGTCTTTCTGTACCTAACGGGGAGGGAGATTAGGGATGAAGAGGAGACAAATACTTTGGCATCAATGATAAGGATGAGAATGAGGAGGTGAAGTAAATGAGGGCTTTAACAACAATGGCATACAGACAGATCAAGCGATTTACACGGGCACGCTCAAGAGTTGTGGGAATGATAGTTAACCCATTAATATGGCTCGTGTTCTTCGGGCTTGGATGGAGTAAGGTTTTCGACAATCCAATGGCTAGGGCAATATTTGGAGGCGTTGACTACCTAACGTTTCTCGCTCCAGGTATATTTGCAATGACGATCTTCAATCAGAGCTTTATAGGTGGAGTCAGCGTCATATGGGACAAGCAGTTTGGCTTTCTCAAGGAAGTTTTGGTAGCTCCGGCTTCCAGAAAGGAAGGGATACTGGGCAGAATCCTTGGCGATTCATTGGTGACCTTGACACAGGGGACGATAATTCTCCTCTTGACGTTCCTCTTAGCGGAGAACCTTAAAATTAGTGGTATCTTGCCGGCTTTGGGGGTTGGATTTCTCCTCGCGGTTGCATTTTCAGGATTCGGAGTTAGCTTAGCCTTGAAGATGGAGAGCATGGAGGGCTTTCAGATGGTGATGATGGTCCTCATGCTGCCTTTAATCTTTCTCAGTGGTGCAATGTACCCAATAGACACAATGCCCTCATGGATGAGAGCCTTAGCTTACATCAACCCCTTAACCTACGCAGTTGATGGAGCAAGACATTTCCTTGTTGGAGAAAACGTAACAAAATTTGCCCTAACAACTGACGTTGGAGTACTGGCGTTGCTGGCTCTTTTCCTTGTGGGAGTAGCCATGATTGAATTTGAAAAAGCTACAATAGGTTGATTTTAGCTTTTTCCTATTTTTCATAGCTTATTTTAAGTGCCTCAACAAGAGGAAGTTTTTCTCCAGCAAAAAAGGCTAACATTGCTCCACCGCCCGTGCTTATATGGGAGATTCCCTTTATGTTGTACTTGTATATGCTTGCTATTGAATGTCCCCCACCAACAACTGAGAATGCCTCACTCTCTCCTATGGCCTTAAAGACCTCCACAGTGCCCTTTGCAAACTCTTCTATCTCAAAGACCCCCATAGGACCGTTTGCAACTATTATAGCAGCCTCCTGAAGTATTTCTCGATACTTTTCTATTGTTCTGCTTCCTATGTCCATGATCGGTCTCTCGTCAAAAATCCATTTTTTATCGCTCAACAGATCTATTTCGACTCTCTCACCTTTGTATTCAACTGCAAAATCTACTGGAGTTCTTACGTAAGGATAAAACTCATTCAGTATCTTTTCCGCCCAATCTACGAGTTTTATTAATCCTTTTTTCTCAAGAAAGCTTATGTTCGCATCCCCAAGATCAAACCCCTTTGCCAGAGTGAAGATTTGGCCGACCAAACCGCCTGTTAAAATCAAGTCGGCTTTTCCGTTCCTCAAAACATTCTCTGCAACTCTAAGTGAGTCCTCAACTTTTGCTCCACCTAATACATAGATTTTGGGTTTTTCCTCGCTTTCATATGCCTTATTCAATGCTTTTAGTTCTCTCTCCATTAAAAATCCGGGTATCATTGGTTTTAACCTTGCAAAGCCGACCAAAGACGGCTGTGATCGATGAGCTGCGGCGAATGCGTCTGTAACTACGTAATCTATCAGGGGGCTAAGCTTCCTAACGAAATACGTATTCTCACACTTTTCTAAGGGAGCTTGTTTGGTTTCCTCTGCCGCAAATCTGAGGTTCTCCAACATAAGTATTTCACCGGGTTTTAAAGAGGCTATCGCTTCCCTTGCACATTTTCCAAAGACATCTTCCACATATTTCACTTCAATACCTAGCAGGGAGCTTAGTATTTCGGCATGCTGTTCCGTGGTTAGGTAGTCTTCTTCATAGGGCTTGCTCTGATGAGTTCCAACAACAACCTTTGCATTGTGTTCGAGTAGGTACCTTACGGTGGGTAAAACAGCCCTAAATCGGGCATCGCTGATTATCTTTCCATTTTTGACAGGTGAATTTAAATCCGCCCTAAAAAAGACTGTTTTCCCGTGATAGTTAAATTCTGTCAGCTTAAACATTTTCTCACCTGAGAGAATGTAAATGAGAAATGGTTAAAAGATTATTTTAAACACCAATGGTGATAGGCGTATTATGCAAAACTAATTTATATGAAAAATCCCTATTTTATTATGTGAGCGTGATACTATGGAATGGACGTTGGAAATATTGAACTTTGCCTCTGATGAGGATATAATTCGTATCGTTCAAGGACTCATTGAATCCTTGGGGTTTAAAGAAGCCGAGAGAGTAAGAACTGAAGAGTGGAAAATCGACTTCATAGCCTTACGTGAGGATCCAATATCTGGACTTGAGAAGTATGCAATAAAGGTAAAAACAAAAGGATTAGCATCTTCTAAGGAAGTTGAAGAATTTGCAGAGGCCATCATAAAAGCTAAAGCAGATAGAGGGATTTTTCTTTCTGTTAGTGGATTCACAAAAGATGCAAAAGTGCTCCTGGGGAGAGAGTACAAGGGAAAAATAATTCCTTGGGATGGGGAGAGGCTTGTTAAGGAACTAAATGACAAGGAAATTCCAGTACCCCATGAGGTAGTTGAAAGGCTCAAAAAGGAGAAAATGGAGAAAGAAGAAGAGGCCAAAAGAAGGGGCATGTTGAAGGCTATACGTTTGGATGCACCATTGTTATACTCGTTTTCACCCAATAAAGTTCTTGAAATGGTCATGTCGCTTATGGAATCTCGGTATAAAATCAAACGAGAGGACATTTTCCTAGAAGAGCTGGTAGTTGAGCTTTCTACCGGCTATATAATTCTGTGGTCTGCTAAAAAAGACACAGAGGAGGTAAAAGACAAAGCAGTAATTTTGTCAAAGGAAGAAGTAATCCCTTTTGTAAGCAGAGACGTTGAATTGGAAAGAAAAGTATCAAGAGCCCTCTTGGAAAGCGAGTCTGCAATAAAAGCTAGTGAAGTTGAAATAACATCCCCCATTTCTCAAAATGAGGCGGTGATAGCTCTCAAATTAAAACTTGCAGATGGACTTGAGATTCCCCAAACGAATATCTATCTAAGTTCTAGAAGGAAGGTTTATGTCCCGAATAGAGCTCTATTGACACTCAAAGTGGGCATAAATTCTGCCAAGGCTGAAGTCGATCTTAAAACGAATGACATCAAAGTAGACATAACCCCTCTTCCAAAGGAAAAGCTCATTGAAATAGCCAGAGAAGAGTGCAAAAAATCTCTCGGAGAGAACCCAGAAGAAATTTCTGTAGAGGAAAAAGATTCCGTAGCTATTATAAGTGGACAAACTAAGCGGTTTGTTTTTGGGATTGCTTTGCACGTCTACAGTGGTAGGATTATGAAAAGAAAGTCAAAAATGAAACGGGAGGCAATATTCTCTGAAATCACCAAACTGTATCCTGATGGAGAAGTGATATTCTTTGATGAAAAAGAAAATAGGGCAATAGTAGACGTGATGACTCCAAAAGGAGTCGTGGTTCTTGAATTCAACTTGGAAAATGGGGAGCATAAAGTAGTGCAAACCTCCTTCATCCTTATCAGATTGCAAATTCTGCTAAGAACCTTATTGAAAAGAATTTTGACATAAAGGGGCTTGAGCTTGTTGACTTCAAATTCTACGATGCAACCCATCTAGAGCTACTCCTTGAGAGTGTTGACGGGAAGATTAAGGTAAATGCCGATGGAAAAACGGGAGACATAATAGATTATTTCGTTGAGATAAGTCCTCAGAAAGCCAGAGAGATAATCCTCCAAAAATATAAGGGGTGGGAAATAAGGAAGCTGGAGAAGAACGAAGCTTACGAGGCTGAGCTTGAGAATGACAAATCTATTCTAAGAATATCCCTTAGCAAAGATGGGAAAATCTTGAACGAATTAGATAGACAGCTGAAAATTGAGGTGGTAAGGGAGATAGCGGAGAAATTCTTGGAAGAGAAAGGAATACCTGCAACCATAAAGGAGATAAAACTTAATGACGACTGGAAAGTTAAATTTGTCGGAGAAGAAAGAGTGGGAGAGCTTCTGATAGGTAGAAGTTCTGGGGAAATACTAAAGAGCGACGTTTTCCTGACTGAGATAGTGATTGAGGAGAGCTACAAGAGGTATATACTGGAAAAGTTCAATGAAAAGAACCTCAATACGGAAAGGATAGTCGTTTACAAGGAAAAGGGATATGCAGTGATAAAACTAGTAGGCGATAAGTCGATTTACTATGCAAAGATAGATCTGAGAAGTGGCAAGATTTTGGAGGAAGACACGTTGCCCAAGAAAGGTTTGATGGCAAAGATAAAGAAAATTCAATTAGAGGCAAAATATAAATAATCAGGTCATCAAGAGGCTTTCGATTAATTTTATTGCCTCTACTATTTTTGTTTCTGGCACTTCTTCCTCTGGCAGTTCAAGGTTTATTACAAGTCTCTCTTCTTGTGCTTCCTCATCTAACCCGTAAACCTCGAGCTCCTCTACGTCTACGTCTTCAAAGAAGTTCTCAATCTCTGGCCCTATTACCTTCTTGTCATTTCCGTAAACTTCCACCCTAATAAGGTCATCTTTAGAGGAAGCAACAACTGCTATTTCGTAATCACCAATCTTTTTTGTGAACTTAATAAGGTTTCCATAACCTAAAACCTCTTCAGTAAACCCAAGCTTTTTCATGACTCCCCTTATTCTCTCAATCTTTGCCTTCATCCTGTTTAGTATCTTATCTCTCAATTTATAACTCTCTTCGAGGGCTTTCTTTATGCCCTCACCAGCTTTTTCTACCTCACCTTCCCATATTCCGACTATTTTTATCCCAGAAGAAGTTGGTTTAAGCTCAATTTTTAGGTTCTCTATGTCAAAATCTTTTAAGTCTTCAATCTTAAGCTCGCTAAGGCTGAGTATCTCAAATTCGATTCTAACCAAATTGCCAAAAGCTTTCCCCTTAAATTTCAAAGGGCATCACCTAGAATGGGGAAGGCAAGTGGGTTTAAAAACTCTTCTATATGGGAAATGAAAATAATAAAAAAGAGAGCAATCATTTCCTTCTTCTAAGTAGGGCAAGCGGGATCAGAGAGAATGCTAAAAGTGTTGCAGGTCCACACGTTGATTTGCTCTCTGTTGGAGATGTTGTTTTGCTTGTAGTTTGTGCTCCTCCTATCGTCTTTTCGAATGTTGCTTTGTTTCCATAGAAGTCCACAGCTACTGCTCTTATGGTGTATTCATCTGCATCAACCCCTGGAATTTCTGCCATAAAGTAGTCTGCTTGTCCCCCGCTTGACTGCACTGCTGGATATTTTGTGACTTTTCCGTTGGCTTCTATTTCCACGTAGATGTCTCTAATTCCAAGGTTGTCTTTGGCACTTATGTAAACCTTAAATGGCTTTCCTTTCATTGGTTTTGAAGGAGTCAAGTATGGAATGCTTATTTCAGGTTTTTCGGTGTCCTTGCCTTTGCTTATTACGAGCTGTGATACTCCTTCTGGAACGACTATTTCAAACAGTTCGTAGGTCTTATCTCCAATCTTTCTTTCTCCAAGAAGCTTGTAAGTGACATTTGTAACACTTGCATCAACTTGTGCTCCTTCTGGGACTTCTATCGCAAACTTTCCGCTCTCTTCTCCGAGTAGGTTTATGAACTTGACGGCACTTCCAAAATCTGTCGTCCACCTAAATGTTATGAACTCTTGCGGGACTGGCAGTGAGATGAAGTCATTGAAAAGTGTTCCGAACATCTCTTCAATCTCTGGTAGTCTAACGTTGCCGTTTTCATCTATTTCAACTATTTTTGAACCATACCATGTTGGGCTCCTATTCGGTGTTGGAGGATTCGTTTCTTTGTCCGGTGCTCCCGTTGATGTTGATGTTACGAACCAGTGCTCGTTGCCGTTTTTGTCTACATAGATGTGAAGCTTGTCGTGGTGGATGTGCCCGCTCATAACAAGCTTTATGTTATACTTCTCCACATCTTGAAGGAATCTCCTTGCTATGTCTTCAGTTGTTTTTTCTGGCCCACCGATCCAGTAGTAGCTCACATACTGAGTTAGGTTTGCCCAATCTTTGTCGTCAAATGCAGTGAATCCTTCAATTCTTCCTCCAATCCATCCTTGAGGAGCGGAGTACCAGTATGGGTGATGGACAATCACTATTGGGATCTTGTCTGGGTGTTCCTCAAGGACTTTTTCCATCCATTCGAGCTGGTTCATGTAAGGATGGGCTTCGTCTCCGTGGGAGTCTAGGGCTATAATGAGGAACTTTCCTATGGTGAGGTAATAGTCTGTTGGACCTATTAGCTTGGGATAATAATTTGGTGGATCATCGTGGTTTCCTTTGACTATTATCGTTGGCCTTCCAGCTGCGGCTGCCCTAGAAATTATGTCAAAGAGCATTTTGTATCCTTTGCTATCTCCCGCGGTATCAACAACGTCTCCCGTGTTTATTATAACATCAACCTTATTGTCCATGCTCCAATATGTATAAACACTGTCTGTGGCAACGTAGCTGTGGAGTGGAACGATTAGACCTCCATCACAAAGTTCTTGTATTTTCTTGATATCCCTCTGGAAGTATTCTCCGCATACGTAACCGAACTTAGTCCCGCTGGTAACGTGGGTATCGCTTACGTGTGCTATTCTAAGCACCTTCGGATATTCTTTGAGAACCCATACACCATTGGGTATAACTACTTCTCCTTTGTTCGACTTAACTTGAAGGAAGTAAACATCTGGAACGACATTTTCGGGTATTTTGGCTTTTATTATATTTCCTTTTTCTAAAATTTCAAGCTTATATGGGCCGTTCATAACTGAAACAATTGTAAGCTCTGTAATATCAACGCCTTCTTGAGGCTGTATTTCTATTGTCTCTCCCGGAAGTGCTATAGCAGGAGCTCCGGGCATTGGCATCTTTAGAACATCTCCAGGGAGTGCTTCTGCACTTGCTGGGTTTACATTAATCAAGGACAAAGTTAGAAACGCCAGTAAAAATGCAAGTGTTCGCCTCATGGTATCACCAAAATAGTAGAGAACTCAAACGTTAAAAAAGTTGCCGCTCTTCTCAAGGGTTCCATCTTAACGTTGCAACTGCAAACCCCATAATCTTCTCTGCGAGTTCACTCTCCCCTCCAAGCTTTTTGTAAAGCCTATAGCCTTCCCAAATCTTGGAATAGAGCTTTTGAGCTTCCTTTACGTTTAATGATCTAGTTGCCACGTACAATCTTGTGAGGTGTATAGCCATCTCCAGCAGGTAGAAGTCAGCCCGGCTGAGAGGGGGGAAGAATAATGGGTGTATATCTTCATATGTTGGAATCAGTGAACACTCTAAAACATGCGTTCTTCCCAATTTGTCCTCTATTTCCCTCTCAACGAATTCTATTCTCCCTTCTATACTGGGAAGGCCCTTTATCTTCTTGATAGGGATCGATTTCGCATTTTCAAATTCTACTTCAACTGGTAGGTTAAGAGCGGCTTTTACCAATAGCTCGACATCCCACGTTATGTGGAGCACTCCATAAGGATGCTCTTTTATATCATTGGCGCTCTTACCCTCAAAAAGCCTGAAATTCAATCTGTTGCCCTTTCTAGTAATTCCTACGGGGGTTATATTTGACTTTGTTGTAAGGAGGACTTCGTAGATCTTTCCCTCTTTTAAAATTTCCATTGCTCAACCCCCAAAGGAAAAAAGAGAATTAGAGACTTTGTTTGGGAAGCACAAGGACATCGTTTCTGTCTATGTAGAATGTCACTTCCCCTTGGGGTCTTAGATGGGCAACGTCTTTATCGTTTATTGTTCTGGCGATTATCCTCCTTTCTCCAAACAGTCCAACGACTTCAATGAAAAATCCATAGTACTCTATAAGATCAACTTTGCCCGTTATTGCCACAGCATTTTCAATAGGATGTAGGCTGATGCGCTCTGGTCTTATCACTATGACAACTTTATCGTTTTTGTCTTTGTATGTAAGCCCATCAAGTCTGAAGTTTTCAAATTCAACCGTTACTTTATCTCCCTCTCTTTCCACAACTTCAGCTGGAATTACGTTGGTTTTTCCCATAAACGATGCGACAAACTCGGTTTTTGGCTCTTCGTAGATTTCCTTTGGTGTGCCCACTTGTTCTATCTGTCCTATGTTCATCACGGCTATCCTATCGCTTATTGCCATTGCTTCTTCCTGATCGTGAGTGACATAGAGAACTGTGATTCCAAGCTCCCTTTGTATTCTTCTTATTTCCGATCTCATCTCCAGCCTAAGTTTTGCATCTAGGTTTGAGAGGGGCTCGTCAAGCAGAAGTAGCTTTGGCTCTACTACTAGGGCTCTTGCTATCGCAACTCTCTGCTGTTGACCGCCACTGAGCTGTGTGGGGTATCTATCTTCATATCCTTGAAGTTTAACTAATTCAAGGGCCCACTTTACCCTCTTTTCGATTTCTTGTTTGGGTAGCTTTCTTATTTTGAGTCCATAAGCAATGTTGTCGTAAACTGTCATGTGGGGCCATAATGCGTAGTTCTGGAAAACCAGGACGGCTCCCCTTTCACTTGAGCTTTTGTAAGTTACCTCCTCATCGTCGAAGTACAGATGCCCTTCGTCGGGGAAATCTAAGCCTGCGATTATCCTCAATGTGGTCGATTTTCCACACCCACTAGGCCCGAGTAATGTGAACAGTTCTCCGTGTTTTATGTGAAGATCGATACCTTTCAGGGCAACGGTTTCACCGAAAGTTTTCACTATGCCCTCAAGCTTGACTTCAACCATATTCTCACCTCATGTTAATCCAATGAATGAGTACCTTTGCTTTGTGATAACATTAACTACCACAATCGCGGTTATCTGAACCACTATAAGCAAGACTCCCAATGCTGCTGCTATGTTTATGCTACCCGCTGCAGACATCAAGACTTCTTTCATGAACGCTGTTATCGGAGCTTGTGCCATGTTTATTGAACCGAGGGTTATTCCAACGCTTGTTTCGCTCATTGAATAAACAAAGCTCAGCATTGCTCCTCCAAAAGCGTTCAGAGATATCAGCGGCAACAAAATTCCAATTATCGTTTTCCATCTTGAGGCGCCGAGGTTCATGGAGGCTTCTTCTAGAGAAACATGAACCTGCTGCAGGCCAGCATAAACGGATCTTGCTGCAAACGGGAGCCTTCTTATAGAGTAAGCAAGTATCAACACAAGTGCAGGGTTAAATCCATAGAGCGACGTTGGATTTAGTGGTGAGTTCTCTGGGGTTATTGCTGAGAAGAAATAGAAGTATCCCATTGCTACTACGATTCCCGGTACCGCAATTGGGAGTATCACTATGCTCTCAAGGACGGGACTTAGAATGCCTTTGAATCTGCTTGTAGCGTAGGATGAGGTTATTGAGAGCAGTACTATGAGAATTACGGCTGCTCCGGAGTAGACAAGGCTGTTTACAATAAACCTTCTCACGTCGGGGTTCAGTATCATTTCTTTGATGTAGTCAATTGTGAATCCCTGCGGAAGGACGGTTGTGGTCCATCTTTCTGAAAAAGCAAGCATGACCACACCCAATTGTGGGAAGATTGTGATTAACAATGCTGGGAGGAGGACTAAGTAGATCAAAAGGGTCTGCCATGGTTTTGGCTCGCTTATTCTTGGCTTCCATCTTCCGCCTTTACTTAACATTGCATACTGTCTCAAGCCCACGTACTTCCTTATGCCGAGGAAAGCAATTACTGCTAAGGCGAGCATTATTATTGAAAGGGCGGCTATTTCAGGGCTTCTTTCACCAAGACCATAGATGAACTTGCTGAATATCTGGTATGACATGAGCTTCTTGGCTAATGGGTCCCCATGGAAAACAACGGGTGCTGCTAAGTCCTCGAGGCTGAATATGAAGACCAGTGTTGCTCCCGCAGCGATTCCGGGGAGAGCAAGGGGGAACGTTACTGTTCTGAAGAGGTGGAATCCCCTGCTTCCAAGGTTTTCCGCCTGCTCCTCAAGGGTTGGGTCTATGTTGATAAAGCTCGCATAGGCGTTCAGGTAAACTATCGGGTAGTATGCCATAGCTTGAGCTAAAACCACACCGGCTAAACCGTCTATTTTAATCCTAAACGGAAGGATGTGGAGGACTTCGTGGAAGATATAGTTTATAAGGCCATATTCGCTGAACATTTGCTTTATGACGTAGGCATTCACAAATGGAGTTACCAGCAGTGGGATGAAGAGGGCAATTCTAAAGAAATTCTTCCCTTTGAAGTTGTATCTCGCCATCACAAAGGCAAAGACAGTTCCTAATATTGCCGTAAGGAGCGTTACTAATATGGCGACAACAAGAGAGTTCAGCACAACTCCAAAATCCAAACCCCTGAGTAAATATAAGCTTTCACCAGTCGAAGTTGTTAACTTTTGGGCGAACTCTCCCTGCGGAGGGAGTTGGATGTAGTAAGAATCCATCAATATGCTCTTAAACCAGTGGAGGGAGATATTTCCATCATATGTAAATGCAATAAGCAGCATAGACAAAACGGGAACTATCAAGAACACTATCAGATACAAGAGAGGAAAAATGTAAGAGAAAGCGACAAGGGGCTCAAACAACGGAGTCCCGAACAGTCTTTCACTCCATTTGCTAACCTTCATCCTTGCACCTCCGCGAGGACGCTTTGGTATTTTTCTCTTGCGGCGTCTCTCCATTCCTGCATTAGGGTGTCTCTAAATGAAGAATCCTTTGCAAGTCTGTCGTTGATTTTTTCTGCGTATTCCTCTGTTAAGGTTACAGTTTCTCCAGTATCTGGATCTTTGAACTTTACAGGCTCAAGGAGCTTAGCTTTCAGCTCTTTGTACTTGTCCTCACTTATCTTCCCTTCCTTGTAGGCTTTTACTAATGAAACCCATACTCTGTGGAGTTCTTGGTTTGCATCGACTAATGTAGCTTTGAAGTAGAGTTGCATTGAGTTCACCGTTGCTAGGGCTTCATTGTCATCGAATTCTATTCCCTGTGTCTTTAAGGCACTCTCATAGGCCTTCTTTAGGTCGGGTCTCTTTTGTCCTTCAGGAGTATCAAAGACACTTGGATTGACTGGCAGTCTGTTTATCTCCTCATCAAGCCATATCTTCTGCCCCTCTGTTAGAACCCAATAGATGAACGCCTGTGCAGCCTCTTTTTGTTTTGAATTCACAAGAAGGGCTATAGGATCACCGTTTATAATACTCTGTCCCTTTGGGATGATATATTCACAAGCTGGATTCAGCTTCATTGCGGTGTATCCATAAAAGTCAATTGTGTTTCCAACGGCTATGTCTCCGGCAATTACAGCTTCTCTAACGGCGTCACTGGCATCATAGATCTTTGAATTTGCAGCAATTAGTGTGAGAATCTTCCATCCCTCGTCCCATCCAAAAGCCTGAAGAATTATCTGGTAAATCCTTGTGTTTGAAGTACTTCTTGTAGGATCGGCAATTCCCACTTGGGGTGGATCCATTGCAAAGGTCTCGCTTGCTATTTCTTCCCATCTCTGGGGAACAGGAAGGTTCCATCTCTTAAGAACGTCATGGTTCACGGTAAATCCAAATGAAGATAAAGCAGCTGCAATCCAGTATATTTTCCCATCATTTCCTTTTCTTACCATGGGCATTCCAGCAATTGTTTCTTGAATCTGGGTGCCAATAAGCCCCAGAACTTTTTGATCATCTATAGGAGCAAGGTAATTGTTCTTGAAAAGATCGTCAAAGAGTGTTGGGCCTCCTCCCCATCCAATATCGGCTCCTTTTTCTATGTAAGTTGGCCATAATGACTCAGGAGCCTTTATGAACTTTATATCCTTAATATTGTATTGTTTTGCTATGTCGCTTTGGAGGAACATCTTCTTTGCCATCACTTGTATTGTCACGTCATGTCTCGTTAAAACGACAAGGGTTATTCCTTTTCCTTCTGTCTGTGTTCCTGTTTTGGTTTCTCCTCCGATACATCCTGCGGCAACTACACTGAACAACACAATGAACAAAACCGAAAGGCTCGCAAATTTTTTCATCAATGCTCACCCCTTTTGAAGTTCAGGTGCCTATTTTTAAATTTTGTCATAAAAATGTTAAAATTAAACAAAAAGAATGGAAAGAGGAAAATCACTTCTTCCTTCTAAAGGCTAGTGGGATTAGGATTAGCCCTACTAAAGCCGCTGGGCCACAAACTCCTCCGCTGCTGGTTTCTGTTTTTGAGGCTTGCTCTAATGACCAGTGTATCATGTTTGTGACGAACGCTGGGCCATCTAAGTCAACACCGTGGTACTTTGCCTCCCATGTTGGGGTGTAGTCACCGTATGGGCTTTCACCGCTCACGATAAGAACGCTTTGCTTTCCATTGTCGAATTTAATTATTTCTGCCGCTAAGAGCGTAAAGACTCCTACGTCTCCAGCGCTGTATGCATATGCGGGAGGATCATTGTTCTCAACAATAGCACCGTCTTGTGAAGTCTTTACAATCCTATAAACGTTCTCTGGAATGTTTCCATCAATGAGTTTTTGCCAGTTTCCGTTGTCGTCTACCCATGCAACTACTGCTGGACCGTGATAAAGAACTTTTCCTCCATGCTGGAAGTTTTGGGTGAGCTTTTCTTTGTCGGGAGTGGCATCGTCAGGCTGTACAAGGCCAACAACTCTGTAAGAGGCCCCAGCGTTGCTTGTTGGGTCTTCAACGGAACAGAGATCAATTCTTAAGTGTCCAACACCGAGCTGTTCAAGAACAGAGTTTGCAATATCCTGGGCTTGAGGCCCACTACCATAATCGCTATCAGCGGCAACCCAGAGAACTTTTCCTCCTTGCTTGAACCATTCAGCAATGGCCTGGATTTCATCTGGTTGGAATGGGCTTGTTGGTTGGCCGAGGATAAGCATGTCAACGTTTGCAAGGGCATCGGCGGTTATCTTTTCTCCGAGGTGCTTGATTCCGAGAGTATCTGCTGCCATTGGATCGCCGAAGTAGCCCCATTCGACATCGGTAATAGTTTTTACAATTCCGTGGGCGAGAGTTTTGTTGGTTCCGTATTCAAGGACGTCCTCTGCGAGGTACTTCTCGTTTTCTCCGTGGGCTAAATCTACCGCAACTGTTGCTGCACTAGCAAAAGCCATACCAAAAAGACCAAACAATACAAAAACTGAAATTAGTATCGAAAGCTTCCTCATGGCGTTCACCAAGGTATTTTATAAAACTTGAAAGTTATAAGATTTTTGACCGTATTCCTGGCTTGATATTGTCAGGATAACTGGGGCATCACCTCCTGAAGCCATTCAATAACATCACCCGGAGGCCTATCAAACCTAGAATGAATTCTG
>LDZQ01001210.1_pt1 | contig 14956 bp, 16 predicted proteins | sample 615361 | NCBI WGS metagenome assembly LDZQ01 (sample SAMN03408297, study PRJNA278302) | terrestrial metagenome | isolation source: oil reservoir sample I2 | place: USA: Alaska, North Slope, Ivishak formation | collected 2013 | reverse complement strand
TGTTTTCTATAGGCTGGTAGTTTCCATGTTTCGAATTCGAATATTATTAGGCTGTTTTTTTTCTCATCGGTCCAATAGGAGCTCCTGTTCACCTTGAATCCTTCTTTTGAAAGGTGTGATACTAAAGTGTCCATGGTCTTTTTCAGTTGGGGGTATAGTGTGTCTGCTGGCACATTAGGAGGGTTGAATTCTAGGATGATGCATTTGCTTTCCCGTTGTTTGAATTTGGCGTGGATCTTCTCTTTATCATGTGAGTATTTTATTTCTTGGAAGTAGTCTTCTTTTGGGTTTTCTAGGAAGTTGCGCGCCACTATTATGAACTCTGAAAGTTTTTGTTGTGTGAGTGCTGCTGCAACGTTCCTGTTCTTGTCTGTGGGGTCTATAACAATTAGGGGGTTTTTGAAGTATTTTCCGGTGCCGTGGCCTTCGATGTCTATTATTTGGCCTTTTCTCCATTTCAGTGCGGCGGCTTCCAAAACTCCTTTGAAGTTTTCATATGCTATTATGAGTAGTTCGCAGAGGTAGCCTGCGAATCCACCTACTTTGAATTCTGACCCGTATGCTCCTATGGCCTTCATGAACTTTTTAAGTAATAATACTTCTTTTATTTGTTCTTTTTTTAGGTTTTTTTTGATGTATCTTGTGTGGAGTATTGTCCTGTCTACTGCTGATTTGAGTTGTGATGCGTCTGTTATATCGTAGCATGGTACAATGTCGACTTCGTATCCTTTTATGTGGCCGGTAACATATGGGTGTGCGGCGTATTTTTCTTCGGCTTGGCCTTTCATGGTTTTTATGCATTCGTGGCCGAGTTGTAGGCCATATTTTTTGAGTTTTTCCTTTGGTGTTTTAAGGGGGAATTTTATGAATATGTCTATGTCTGCTTCTCCCTTGAGCCAGGTGCCCTTGGCAACTGATCCTACGAGCTCGGCTTTAGCTTTTATATTCTTTTTTTCTGCTATGTCGTTTATGGTTTTGATTAGTTTGTTGGTGAATCTTTTAACGGCTTTTTTTTCTTGTCTTGTTGGTGTTATCTTTGAGAGTATTTTCTTGTAGTCCATTCTTATCATAGTTTGAATGTTTTGATGGTGGTGTATACGGGTCCTTCTGGTCTGAGTTCGCTCTTTTTGAGTTTTAGTTCTTTTATTTGCATTTCTCCTATTTGGATGTTTTCGAGTTCTTCTATCTTTTTCAGTAGCTTGTCTTTGTTTTTACCCCCTTTGACTCTGGCTATGGTGAGGTGTGGTATGTAACTTTTCTCTTTTTTGAATCCTAACTTTGAGAATTGTTCGTCGAATGCTTTTTGGATTTCTGAGAATTTTTTGGGGTTTTTTGCTCCTAGCCATATCACTCTCATATAATTTTTATTTGGGAAGACCCCTATGCCTTCTATTTTTAGCTTAAATGGTTTGTATGATCCTATCTTTTCCTTGATTATCCTTGAAAGTTCTTTTATCATGTTATTGTTTATTTGGCCGAAGAATTTTAGGGTGAAGTGTAGGTTTTCTGGTTCTACGAACTTTAATTGGGCGTTAGCCTCATCTAGGATTTTTTGGACTTCTATTATCTTGTCTTTGAGGGGGTTGTCCACGTCAATTGCAAGGAAGCTTCTTATTTTCTCCATACTCTTAGACCTCATAGTATGTTTTTTATTCTTTCCAGGCTTTCTTTGGGTGTTTCGATAGTGTTAAGTAAGTAGACTTCTATTTTATGGAATATTTCCTTGAAAAATTTTAGTCTGAGTTTATATTTTCTCTCATCTTTTATAAGTTGGTGGGGGTTGCAGAAGTCATTCTTTTTCATATGATTGAGGGCTTCTTTGCTTGTAAGCTTTTTAAATGGCTCATCATCAAGGTCTCTCTCAAGGAGTACTATTGCCTTGAGATTGGATGTTTCCCTGATCCTACCATTGAATAATCTGTTAACATCAGCTATCCCTCTCTTCTTCTTGTCTAGGTTCACCTCGGCTATGAGATCCTTGTATTCGTCCCAGGAATCTGCTATATCATCGCGTATATAGGAGTTTTTCTCTGATGAGTATACTATTACACCATTCACGAATATGCGCGTGAAAAACCAGTCATCAGAAACATAATTGTATCTAGGATTTAAGAGGAGACCATATGTGAGTGTTGTTTTCCCAGTCCCTGGGGGGCCTATGATCGCCAGAGCTTGTCCGTGGCAGTCAACAGCCGAGCCATGGACTGAGTATCTTCTATGCTCTGAATGGTAGTCCTCGAAGAAGTCTGCGATCGTGGCGAGTGCTATGCTCTTAACCCAACCATAATAGTCGCAGTTGAGGATTATGCTAGTCTTGGAGAGAGGCTCATAGAATACTCTAAGGGGTCCCCCATCTTCCACAGTGAATACTTTAGCATGGGGTCTTATATCCTCGTTCATGAACTTGAAATTGTCCTCCCACTCCTCCTTGAAATTTTTATTATCTGTTAAAAGTTTGACACAAGCACCATGAATGTTAGCCTTTCTTTCAAAGTATACCTTGTCTGCGAGCTCATCAAGCTTATCGTCCTTTTCTTGGGGGCTTATGATCTCCACCTTATACGTAGATTATCCCACCTATTTTTCGATTATGGCCTCTTTTATGGCCATTCCAAAGTGTCTTGCAGCTTCCTCAACATGTACTAGTACCTTATCACCTTCTTTTAACTCTGAAACCGACACTGGCTTGCCTTTCTCATTGACTAGGCGTATTGTCTCGGCGTTCTGTAATAGTGTTCTTAGTTTCATGCCCTCATATTCTGCCTCGACAAGGAGCAGGGGCCTTTTTTCGATTTTAACCCTGCCAACTATAGCTGGTCTTGTTTTACCATCCTTGTCAACAACTAGAACCTCATCTCCTGCTTCAAGTTCTGAAAGGTATTTGGTTTTATGATCTGGTGTCATCACATATGCATGTACTGGGCCTGCGTTAACCCTGAATGGTCTTGATTCCACGTATTCGCTTTCTAGGGATTCGCTATGGACTAAGAATAATCCTTGGGAGTATGAGCCTATGAGCATTCCCTCGCCAATGTTCATTATCGAACAAGTGTCTACGCAGACCCTGTCACCTGATCCTACTGGTTCTATCCTTGTTATAGTGGCTGGTTTGAGTTCATAGTAGCCCATCTTTATATCTTCGATGAGTTTCGCGATCTTTTTTATCTGTGATGGATCTTCCGGTTCTATGAGAACACCATCAGTTCCATGTTCCAAGGTCTCCAGGGCTGTTTTAGCTTCTTTTTCATCTGCTACTGCTGCTACTAGTTTAACATCCTCCTCTTGGAGGTCTGCTATTATGTTCTCAAGTGGTATTATCTTCCAGTCTTTTCCTACTAGGATGAGGTAGTCCACAGTCTTACCAAGGAGTCTTGCAAGCTCCTCATACCGTTTACCCTTTATCTCCACATAAGCTGCTATGGGTTTTCCCTGCCTTTTAAGGCTCTTCGCGGCCATGAGATCCTTTGAGTCTTCTAGGTTGCTGGGTAGTGGGAATGTGCCGTCTCCTTCACCATTAACCCCTACCAGTATGATGTCGGCGTCTTCGTCATCGGCTATGACTTTTATGTTCCCGAGTTTGTGTATCGTTTCAACGTCTTCCCGGTCTAATACGTGGTCTATACCCGATTCGAGAGCGGTGGTTATAAGGGTTTTTTTCTCTTCCCATTCAATTTCCGGTGTTTTTATCCAAGCAAATTTCATCTTTCAAGCCCCTGCTTGAGACTTTTATCCGCAGGGGCTTCTCACCTCCGAAAAACTTTAAAGTATCATGTAGATGCCCTCGCCCTTGAAGGCACTCTTCTATCCAGAGCAGGATGGTTGAAGATAGTGTGAAGCTTTAAAAGAAACTCTATTTGGGGTTTCTAACCCTCTATTTGTAATAGTCTGCTATTCCCCCCCACTGTGGGGGGTGGATCCTGGGTTTAGGGCTAACTGCAAGCTCCACACACCCCCCCCAAAAAATTGGGGCAGCTAACACTCCCCCTATAGCATTTTGAGTGCTTCATCAACTTCTATTTCATCGTGTACTATGGCTGCTATGGCTTTTGTCATGTTCTCTGGGGATTCTGCCTGGAATATGTTCCTTCCAATGGCTACTCCAGCCCCGCCAGCTTCCACGGAATCTTTAACCATCTGTAGTAATTCTTCTTCTGTTTCGACTTTAGGTCCTCCTGCTATGACCACTGGGACTGGGCATCCTTCAACAACTTCCTTGAAAGTGTCGGGGTCTCCTGTGTAATTAGTTTTTATGATATCTGCTCCGAGTTCTGCCCCGGCTCTTGCCGCGAGTTTAACGACTTCTGGGTCGTGTTCGTCTTCGATTTTTTCACCCCGTGGGTACATCATTGCTATGAGGGGCATGCCCCACTCATCACAAGTTTCCGCTACTGTTCCAAGTTTTAATAACATTTCAGGCTCTCTTTCGGATCCTACGTTGACGTGCACTGATACTGCATCTGCTCCGAGTTTCAGAGCCTTTTCTACAGAGGTTACGAGGACTTTATGGTTTGGGTCTGGTCCTAGGCTTGTGCTGGCTGAAAGGTGGACTATCAAGCCTATGTCTCTCCCGTATCCTCTATGTCCTGTTACAACTATCCCTTTATGTATTAGGACTGCGTTGGCTCCGCCTGTGGCTACCTGGTCTATTGTCTTGGTCATGTCCAGTAAGCCGGGGACTGGGCCTATTGAAACTCCATGGTCCATTGGTACTATGACCGTTCTGCCTGTTTCACGGTTTATTATTCTCTCCATTCTAATTATTTTACCTATCATATCATTTACCTCCCGGATCTTACCCCCTTCTAGTATAATTTCTCAGACCAGAGCTTGAATTCTTTTAATCTTGGAGGCACGCCACCTTGGCTGCTTGATTCGAGCCATCCCTTGGTTGATGCTAGGTCCTCATCTATCTTTGAAGAATTTGCGAAATCTAGCAGTCCCCTATTCCTTATAATGGATGTTCTTGGCTTTAGTGTTGAGGACCATATGAAGTATACCTTGAATGTTGTGTCTGGGTGATAGCCACCCCCAAGATCCACTGCCAGGACGTCACATGATCCTATGTCCTTGTAGACTTCCTCGAGGGTTTCATGGCGTCTAACATCCCCCATGATGAACTTGAGGTGCGGGTATTCCATTTCAAGGCTCTTCATGGCCTCACATGCTTGGGGGCTCTTGTCAACGGCTATTATCCTCCCCCTTGGGTTTTTTTCTGCTATTATTCTCGTTGACCCGCCCACGTGGGGTCCCAGTTCCACTACTGTATCATATTCCCTTATAAGATCCTTGAGAGTCTTCCTATAAATTCTAATATCATATACTATCTTTATCATTTTGGGAGATCCCCCCATGAAAAGGGGAAAATCCAAGCTGGGATTATTCCCTATTGGATTAATATGTGAGTCACCCCCCCATGAATGGGAGGTTTCTTATCCTTTCACTGGCTGGGTTCACACATTCACTACTGGGCATCCCAAGGGGGACTCATCAGCTACATTCTATTATATTGTTAGCTCAAAGTTTAAATAGTTTAGCCACCCCCCCAATTAGGTATCATCCCCTTGGAAGATGAGTCGCAGACAATAAGATGACAATTTTTTTTAACATCTGGTTGTTTTAAATCTCCTATTAGTGTGGGATGAGGGGGAGATGGGGGTAGAAAGTACGAGACTATATATGATGTGAGGGTCGTGGACGCCCCTCATTAAAAGCTTGTATGTGTGAGGATTTTTTTTCAGTGAAGCTTCCCGACCTTGGACGGGTGAATAATTCACTCTTCTAGAATGTATTAATGTAGATTTTGTTGTGGGGGGGTTGTGCAGTTGCAAATTAAAATTCGCATGTAACATAAAATGGGGGCATATAAAAGGAGAAATTTTTGGTGTTGGACTTTTCTGGGAAGTTTACCTGATCCCCTGAGAAGAGGATTACTATACACTATGTGGGGGCAGGAATGCAATATACCCCATTAATAGTATATCCCAGGGTGTGAAAAAAATCATAATGGCAAGTCCATTCCATGAATAACTGCATCTTCGACTTTTCTTTTAAATGGAGGGTTAAATATAGGCTGTAAAGTGTGTGGGGATCAAAGTTCTTTTAATTGCAACGATCCTCGAAACATGGTGAACACAATACACATTCCCATTATGGGGTTTTCCCTAGGGTGAAGGTTGGATCAACGTGATTATCCATAACAATGAATTTTTTCACGCGGGGGGTGACTTTATAATCTGATAGGATGGGATATGGGGTTACTATCTTTGCAGTTTCCATTTTTCATGCTTTGAGGAACTTAGGGCCGTTTGAGTCTATTCTGGCTATAATGGGATCCGCCAGGCTCGTGTCTGGATATTCTGAGAGTGCGAATATTGTGTCCCCAAGCATTGCCATTGAAGCCCCTATAACCTCGTCCCTGACTATTTTAAGGCTTTCTTTCACCTTTGGGGTTAAAAGTTTAGTCTTTTCTGCGAATTCGTAGGATAATCGCATGAAATTTTCTGGGCGTGGATCTGCGATTAGTCTTGGCAACATCCGGGAACCTGTGAGGTTTATCATTTTTTTCTTCTTGGGGTCTTTGAGTATCCTGGTTGTGTCAAGTTCGCCGAAGGCTTTGCATATTACATATAATGGTTCATGGATTATCTTATCAGTTAAACCATAACCTGGAGCACCCTCTTTTAATCTTAGGACTATTCCACCAACCGATTCTCCCATAACATCCCCTAGTCCCGTTTTAAGTTCTACTTCTGCTTGGTGGGCTATTGAAGCGGCTTCATTAAAGGTTATGGGGGGTTCTAACATCCTGGCCATGGCAAGGACTGTTCCAAGTGCACATGCGGCTGACGCGCCGAACCCACAACCCATAGGAACCTCAAAACTATAATAGATCTTAACCCCCCCTATATGCTTTGATTTTTCCTTGAGCAATTCTATCACTTTAAATGTTATATTAGAAGGATCATAGTTACCATCAGCCTTTACTGAGATTTTATCGGATCTTGATGGTCTGACTGTGGTTATAACACCTTTATCTATGGCGACCCCAGCACCTTTCGACCCTGTGAAAAGGGGATTCTCATGCTCCACTATCTGAAAAAAGCCTGTTATATGTGATGGTACAAAAACTCTGGTCTTCATATTCTCATCCTTTGCAAGGCCATGAACTGATAAAAATATTATAATAATCTTATACTATAAAGGGTGGTTAGTATCCGAAAATGAGGTTGTTATAATAATTGGAATCTTATACTATAAAGGGTGATTAGTATCCCCCCACATCCCTTCATGTGGGGGTAGATTTTGAGGGGCTGAATTATGATGAAGAGGATAGATTTACACACCCATAGCCTATTGAGTGATGGTGAACTTTTACCATCAGAGATTGCAAGGCGTGCTTGTGTACTTGGACACAAGGCGGTGGCTATAACAGATCATATAGACGCGTCTAACATAAACACTATAGAGTATCTTATAGATGCTGTCTCTGACGTGAATGAAAATTGGGATATCAAAGTGATCCCCGGGGCTGAGATTACACACGCACCCATAGAAATAATAGACAAGCTCGCATCAAAGGCTAGACGCTTGGGGGCCGAGATTATAGTAGTCCATGGTGAGACGCTAGTAGAACCTGTTATAGAGGGGACTAACCGTGTAGCAGTGGAATCCCCCGAGGTTGATATATTGGCCCATCCAGGTCTTATAGGCTATGAAGAGGCTGAAATGGCAAAAGATAATAGTATAACTTTGGAGATAACTGCGAGGAGTGGGCATTGTCTCGCTAATGGTCATGTTGCATCTGTTGCAATGGAAGTGGGGGCTTCGCTTGTGATAAACACTGACACCCACCACCCAGGGGATCTTATAGATTATGATATGGCATGTCAGATAGGTCTTGGCGCAGGAATCCCAAAAAGAGAACTTAAGAAAATCCTAGAAGATAACCCTAAGAGGATACTCAAAAAGAAGGGAATAAAAATTTAAGCCTTTTAGTTACAGAAAGTGATAAATACCAGATCATACTATATCAAGAATTGGAGGTGATGATTTAAAATGAGAATAAGCACTTGGAAATTGAAACTTAGAATGTTCCTAGCCACGATATTCCTATTCGCCATAGTCTATGCTATATTGATGCTGATAGGACACATTATGGGATTTGGTGGCCCCCTATTCTATATGTTGTTGGGCCTCGGCATCATACTATTACAATATCTTATCTCACCGAGTATAGTTGAGGCTACAATGCGCATAGAGTATGTTTCACCGGAAGAGGCCCCAAGGTTGCATGCGATGGTGGAAGAACTTGCGATGAGAGCCGGCATACCCAAGCCAAGGGTTGGAATAGCTGATATAGGGATACCGAACGCTTTCGCATTTGGGAGAACAAAATCTGATGGGCGAGTTTGCGTAACAAGGGGTATATTAAGGTTGTTGGATGAAGAAGAGCTTAAGGCGGTGCTGGGCCATGAGATATCCCATATAAGGCATGATGATATGATAGTCATGACCCTCATAAGTGCGGTGCCTTTGATATGCTACTACATTTATATAAGTTCGATATTTAGCAGGGACAGGGACATGGGCTTGGTGGGATTGTTGGCTCTTGCGGCTTACTTACTCGGGCAATTGATAGTCCTATTCATTTCAAGGGTTCGTGAATACTACGCAGATTATGGTAGTGTTGAGATAGGTGGCCAACCACATAAATTGGCGAGTGCACTTTACAAGCTTGTATATGGGTCTGCGGCTTCAGAAGAGGATGAAATTAAGGAAGTTGAAGGTTTGAAGGCTTTCTTTGTGAATGATGTTTCTCGTGCGACCGCTGAGATAGAGGATCTGCGCCAGGTGGATCTTGATATGAATGGGACCATAAGTGAGAGTGAACTACAACAGATAAAATATAGGGGTGTGAAGATAGGTGTTGCTGCGAGGATAATGGAATTGCTCTCAACACACCCAAACATGTTAAAGAGGATAAAGAGGTTATCAGAACTTACATAACCTCTTTCACAACTCCTATGATATCTGATTTGTGGACCCATGTGTTTAATGGTACCATGATTACTATGGAAGTCCCTGTATAGACTTTTTCAACATTTTTGTTGTCGCTTATGAGATATACCATGTCCCCTTCTATTTTCCCCACTCTTTTCACGATCAGACCATATTCTGGGTGTTTTGCCACTACAATATCCCCTACCTTGAAATCCTTCGTCTTGAGGACTATTAGTTCTTGACCGTCCTTTAGGGTTGGATACATTGAGTTTCCCCTTACTTTGGCGGGCATGGGGAGTTGGTCAACGCCGAACTGTGATCTTAACTGGACATTAACTTCATTGTAACCATACTTTGATGCTATATTTTTCACGTCGGCTTTTATGGAATCGGTTGTGCTTTCAGGATCGTCTATGACTGTTTGTATGTGATTTGCGATCTCTTCCTCCATGTTAGGTGGTGGTGAATTAAAAAGTGATAGTGTGGAAGTTTTAACAGTGACGGTGGTGCCATTGGTTTCTATGATTATATTAAGTGTTTCCTTCTCGTGGATGTATAGGCTTGTTGCAATAACAAAAACCAACAATGATAATATTAGTATATATGATTTTCTCATGGTATCTCCTTGGGTTTTAGTTCTTTGAGTACTAGGCGGGTTTTTTCGATTTCTAGTTGGCCTGGTGCTGATGGTTTTCCACCTGTTGCATATGTTATGGGTGACCCGAATAGTGGTGTTATGATCCTTGTATATTTTCCAAGTTCGCCCATTGATATTGCGATCAGATCATTCTCTTTAGATGATAATTCTAGTATGGTTAGTGTGTCTTTCATGGTTTTGGGCATCACAGCTATCTTTGCTATGTCACCTATCCTTTTTTCTTCTCTCACTATCCTTGATAATATTTCTAGGGTGGGGGTTTCGTGGAAATTGTGGTATGATACGATTTTCTTTATTGGAAGTTCTATGATTTTTTTGAGTTCTTCTTTTTTTGTCTGTAATTCTATGTCAATATATTCTGCTTCTTCTGCAGCTGCGGTTAGTAATTCTATCCTCTCTTTTTCCGAGCCTTTAAATAATCCTCCTTCTGTTGATAGTCTGTTGGTGGCTATGAATGGGGCTTGAATGTTAGCTGCAAGTTCCCTGACTTTTGCTTTTGATGGGTTTTCCATGGCATCTATCCGAAGTTCTAGTATGTCAGCGCCTCTCTGGGTATATTCTGTGGCTATTTGGGGTATTTTTTCCATGTTTTTTTCCATTATTGGTGCGCATATCAGAGTCAATGTTAACCCCCGGAAGGATAATATTATATTTTGATCTAAATTATTAGCAGAATATAATTATATCTTGTTTGGTGATCTTGTTGAAGATAGTTTCTATTGGGGCTGATATATCAGGGAATGATACAAGTTGCAGCAAGGAATTGATAATGAGATTAGAGGCTGACATCCCAGTACTCATGGACTTGGGAGCCTATAAGGCGGCTTTGACGAATATAACAGGTGATGATGTTGTTATAAGTGCCTTTGTGGAGGATGGGATCACTGCGAAGATAAACAGGGCCATAATTCACATTCTAAGGGAGAATTCTGAGGATATAGGGGATCTTGAGGGGATATCAGGCACCCCTGAGGGTGCTGGTGAGGGCATATCCTATGCAGAGGCTAAAATAAGACAGGACAGATACCCTGATGCTATCATATTGTCTTTCGACACATACGGTGGTGAGGAATTCGTATCAGATGTTGCCAATTCAACCATTAAAGCTGCTAGGGGCATGGATGGTGTTACAGACGTCAGTGAAGAGATAAAACCAGGAACCAGGAAAATACCCGGGGTTGGTTACGTGTCGGAGAAGACAGACGATCCTGTTGTAGCCGCTACAATAGAGGACATGGAAAGTATAGGTGTCGTTGCAGGGGCTATGTTAGGCGCTGCACTAGGCAACAAAAATGTCTACCTCGTAAGAAGAGGGGCACCATCACATATAATACCTGGGAGCGTCATAGTATCAGCAACAGCTTTCCTAAACGGTAACATAATAGACCTAGCCGCGCCCTTCGAAGAAAGAACAAGAATACTAAAAGTATAATAGTTTTGGGGGTTTAAGTATGATAATATTAGATGAAAATACCAGATGTCTTGTACAGGGCATAACCGGGAAGCAAGGGTCATTCCACACCCGCCAAATGCTAGAATATGGTACGAAGATAGTGGCTGGTGTAACACCTGGCAAAGGAGGTCAAGAACTTCTAGGGGTTAAAATATACAATTCAATAGAGGAAGCCAAGGAGGAAACAGATGTAAACGCTTCGATAATATTCGTACCAGCGCCCTTTGCAAAAGACGCGGCCTACGAGGCCATAAAACACCTAGACCTTGTAGTTATAATAACAGAACATATACCAGTCCACGACTCGATGCAAATCATGGAATATGGTAAGAGAATGAAAACAACAATTATAGGCCCTAATACTCCGGGCATAATCACACCCGGAGTTGGTAAATTAGGTATAATGCCAGGGCACATATTCCAAGAGGGGGATATTGGCATAGTTTCAAGGAGCGGGACACTAACCTATGAATTCGCCCACCAGATTACAAGCAATGGAATGGGACAGAGCACATGTATAGGTATTGGGGGCGACCCAATAGTAGGCCTAACCTTTGCTGATGTCCTTAAAGAGTTTGAAGAGGATAAGGATACCAGGGCGATGCTCATGATAGGGGAAATTGGAGGGGACGCCGAGGAAAGAGCAGCAGAATACATAAAAGAGCACATATCAAAGCCTGTTATGGCATTCATAGCTGGTAGAACAGCACCCCCTGGAAAGAGGATGGGACACGCCGGGGCGATCATAGAAAGGGGTGCGGGAACGGCTGAAAGTAAAATAAGAGCCCTTGAAAAGGCAGACGTGCAAGTGGCTGAAAAGCCGTCAGACATCCCAGAAATGCTAAAAGAATTATAAGGGATCATATGATACAAGAAGAAATAATACAAGGATTAAAAGAAGGAAAAATAAAACTTCACGAAATCGAAAAATATACGAGCATAGAAGAAGCAGTGGAGATAAGAAGACTGTTCATAGAAAGAATAACAGGAAAAAAACTAGAACATATCTCCAAATATTCTATAAACATGGAAGAGGCCCAGAAAAAGAACATAGAAAACCCAATCGGCACAATACAAATACCACTAGGAATCGCAGGGCCCATTAAAATCAGAGGAGAACATGCAAAGGGCGAATTTTACATTCCACTCGCAACATCAGAAGGAGCCCTCGTAGCATCAGTAAACAGGGGATGCTCAGCCATAACAGAAGCTGGGGGCGCCACAGTAAGGATAACAGGGGACAAGATGACGAGAGCACCCGTACTCAGAACAGAATCGATAGAAGAAGCGCTAAAAGTCAGAGGATGGATCCAAGAAAATTTCAGAAGGTTAAAAGAGGCTGCTGAGTCAACAACACGCCACGGAAAACTGATAAAAGTAGACCCAATACTCATAGTAGGCCCCTATGTCTATCCAAGATTCGTTTTCACGACAGGAGACAGCATGGGAATGAACATGGTAACAATAGCCACAGAAAAAGCCATGAAACTCTTAACAAGAGAAACAGGAGCACACCTCATAGCCCTAAGTGGAAACGCGTGCGTAGATAAAAAACCAGCAGCCTTAAACCTCATAGAGGGCAGAGGAAAAAGCCTCACAGCCGAGGTGAAAATCCCAGCCAAGATAGTGGAAAGAACACTTAAAACAACACCAAGGGCCATACAGGAAGTCAACCTCGCCAAAAACTTCGCAGGATCCGCCATATCAGGGAGCATGGGATTCAACGCACACTATGCGAACATAATAGGGGCCATATTCCTCGCCACTGGACAAGACGAAGCACACATCACCGAAGGAAGCCTAGGCATAACAACAGCCGAAGAAATCAACGGAAACTTGCACTTTTCAGTCACGCTACCAGACGTCCCCCTAGCTACCGTGGGCGGCGGCACAAGATTGGAAACAGCATCAGAATGCCTCGAGATAATGGGTGTCAGAGGATCAGGGAAAGTTCAAAAATTTGCAGAGATAGTCGCCGGGGCAGTTCTAGCAGGTGAATTATCACTCATGGGCGCCTTAGCAGCAGGACACCTCGCAAGGGCACATATAAGATTGGGTAGAGGATCCTAGGATGGGTTTGAGGGGATTCATCCATGAATATCTTAGCATGAGCCGATACGTTGCACTAGGGACCCTAGATGGCATACTAGCCGTTATGGGTGTTACCCTAACAGCCAGTGGAGTGGCAGGTATCGGCGGAGTTGAAATAGAAAATTACCTCATAGGCCTCACAGGGTTAAGTGGAGGTATAGCCATTGCAATGTCCAACGCCTTCGGCTCATTCATCGGTGAAAGGGCGGAGGAAACCCGTACAATGAGAGAACTTGAAAAGAAGATGATAATGGAAAAAGGCAGCCTCAACGACACCATAATACATCAACAAGCCAAGAGGAGAATATACATGAGCATGTTCACCCATGGATTCTCAAGTTTCCTCGGCGCCTTCGTACCAACTATACCATTCTTCTTCATAGAGGATAGGATAACCGCCACAATACTCACCATACTACTATCTATGATGGCATTGCTCATCCTTGGAGTCTACCTTGGGACGATATCAAGGGAGAACATCTTCAAAACTAGTATAGAGATCGTGGCTATAGGCTTTATGATAACATTGATAAGCATATTCCTTGGAGGGTCACACTAACCCATAAACCTTTTCTATGTTTTCTTCATGGATTTTATAAGCATCTTCTAGGCTCATAAAACCCTTCTGGATAAACTCCTTTGTACGCCTTGGAACAGTTTTTGGACCCAATACCGCGCCCGGCCTGCTCAGATCATCCAGGTAATCCGTCTCCATAAGAAAATTATCACCCTTCTCCAAGGCCCTTTTTATAACGTCACGTGAAGCTATCAGGGATGGTGTGAGCCCATAATTTTCACTTTCACTGACATAGGGGCCTGAGAAATGTTTTATAACCTTATACTTTTTTATCCCTACTTTATCGGCCATCCTTGAGAATTCCCTGAATTGTCTAGAGTTTGAACTTTCGGTGTGGAGTTGCACTGGACAGTCAGCTTCTCTTGCAAGTTCCAGAGCATATAAGAGTATTCTATTGTGGGCTTCCCATTCTTCTTCTCCTACTGGGTAGTGTGGTCTTCCGATTTCGCCTATACCTATAGCTTCTCCATTTAGTACGAGCCTCTGGGCATATTCAAGGCCCGTCTTGGCGAGTTCTTCGGCTTCCTGGATGGTCTTGCCCGATTCTATAAGCTTTGAAAGTTCTGCTGGGTGCACTCCTACAATAGGATAAGCTTCTACCCTTGTCTTAGAACTTATTTTCTTGGCATATTTTATAACGAGTTCCATGGCCTCTTTGAAATTGAATGGTTTTTGTATTGTCCAAGTGGGCTTGTTGGGTATTATCATCCTCTTGCCGCCTGCACGATAGAATTTTTCAGCCACTTTCACAGGTCCTTCACCATTGATATGATCCACGTGGATATGGTTGTCTGTTATGGTGATGTCCATTTTTGATCAACTCCGCATTGTATGCGGGGCCTTTTAGGTTTTTGTATGCCCATCTTTTCCAGTACCATAGTGATGTCTACTTTAGTTTTGTAGCAGCCATCTCTGAGCAGGGGCACGCCTTGGGGTGCGAATTTGGATAATTTCATCATGGCGAGGTTCAAGTCCTGGTAACAGGCGACACCAAGCACCGACTTGAATTTGTTCTCCTTCACTATTTTTTTGAGGAATGTTGAACCTGGTATTATGAATACGCGGTAGCCTATTTTTTCTGCTTTTTCTTTTAGTATGCCGATGACGCATTTTTTACAATTTTTGCATTTCAGACCAGAAGGTTCCAGTGGAGCTTCACATTTCGGGTGTCTTAGAC
>LDZQ01000026.1_pt1 | contig 14994 bp, 22 predicted proteins | sample 615361 | NCBI WGS metagenome assembly LDZQ01 (sample SAMN03408297, study PRJNA278302) | terrestrial metagenome | isolation source: oil reservoir sample I2 | place: USA: Alaska, North Slope, Ivishak formation | collected 2013 | reverse complement strand
GCTTGAGAGAAAAATTGGAAAACTAGGGAGTGGGCAGGTGGGTCAATTTTGTTGTCCGAAAATGGATTAAATTTTTTGGCCATTGACACCAGAAATAGATGCGTAAATTGCTGCAAGTGAAAAAGCGATAAAAACCCCCACTCCACCAACTCTTGGCGTCGGCCTATCATGAAACTTCTGCGGCCCATCATGCAGATGATCCGTAACGAGACTATTAATTCTACTTGATAGTTTTATTATCAACAAATTGACGATAAAGCTAACAACAAACGCTAACAAAAATTTAATCATAAAACACCTTAAAAATTTAAAATATTATCATCATTTGGTTCATCTCAAAGATATTTTTAACAAATGATACAAAAATACAATTTATATAAGAAGAAAACATAATAAAAGAAATAAAACTAATTCAACTAACTTACATAAGTCTAAGTTTCATTTTAAGATGCATAGCTCTCGTTGAATCTCCTAAAAATCCTATTATTGGATCAGGATTTTCATAAAACTTCTGTGGTCCTTCGTGGAGATGGTCTGTTATTAATAAACTAGTTCCTTTTTTGGCTAATATTATAAAGAAAAAATTTAAAAAGCAACTAATTAAGATAATTATTAAGTTAGTTTTATATAAAAAGTCCATTTTTCCTCAATCCAAAGATTCTTTATATTTTAGTTTTTTTAATGTAGTCTTGTTTATAATATCTCTTTCTCTATCAAAAAACCATCCCCATTTATTAAAATAATAAATAGCTGATTTTATGTGATAAGTTAGCAATTTCCAATTCTTGTATAAACCTTTTCCATACTCATGATAAATATATGTATTTGGATAAAATACAGTTTTAGCAACTTTATGTATTCTTCGTGATAAATCTGTATCTTCTAAATACATAAAGAATTTTTCATCAAATAATTCTACTTTTTTCAAAATGTCTGTTCTTAAAAACATAAAACAACCTGATAAATAAGGGACTTCCATTATCTTATCATAACCGGTAAACCTTAGTTCATAAATTTCATTTCGTTTTTCCATGTAGCTTTTAAATGGAGGAAAATTAAAAAAACGCCTTATAAACAAATCAAAAGGTGTTGGCAATAATTTACAAAGATATTGAATTTCACCACTAGGATATAAAACTTTAGGCATTACAAGTCCTACATCTTTATTTTTTTCCATAAAATCGTATAATTCTTCTAATGTACCTTCACCAAAATACACATCTGGATTTAAAACAAGATGGTAAGGTACTTTTTCTTCTATTGATTTCCTTAAAGCTATATTATGAGCTTTTCCAAAACCTAAGTTGGAGTTGTTGTAAATGTATTCTATCCTGCTATCCAAATTACTTAAAACTTCAAGCTCATTGGTAGGCGAGTTATCAATTAAATATATTTTAACATTTAAGGTGGACTGCAATACACTATTTATTGCTTTTTGGATTTGGTCTAGGTTATTTTTATATAAAACTATGGATACAGATATCATTTTAATACTCTTAAAAATAAATTTTTGACAATGTTGTATCTAAACATAGTTTTTTTAATTAGAGAATATCTAGAGTTTTTCAAAGTAAAAGAAAAATTATTATCATGCCTCCTATAACCAATAAGCTGTTGATTTAAGAAAAATACCTTACCATATATTTCGGCAATAACTCCAATCCACCAATCATGCATTGGTATATCTCTAGGAAATGGAATAGATTTATCTAATATGTAGCGGTTAAAAGCCATAGTACAGCCTACATAAGAATTTTTAAGTAAATTTTTTTTTAAACCTTTACCTGAACTCAATACCTTAAACAGTGATTCTCCAATAATATTTCCATTTTTATCAATTATATGTGCATCATGTACAACTAAATCATGTTTATATAATATTTTTTTAACTTCTTTTATTTTAGAATAATACCAAATATCATCATGATCAGCGAGAAAAATATAATCTCCACTAGCATTTTTAAGAGCATTTTCAAAATTAAAAATAGGAGATCTTATTTCTCTAAAAATTGATAATTTTATCCTATTGTCTTTATAAGATTTGATTATTTCAATAGTTCTATCAGAAGAACCATTGTCCGAAATAATTAACTCATCATTTTTACCAAGTTGAGATAAAATAGAGTTAATTTGTAATTCAAGGTATTTTTCACTATTGAATGTTGCCATACAAACCGAAATTTTCATTACGATAGTTCCTCCTACTATTAAAAATAATCTTAACTTTTGAAATAGGATAAAATATCAAAAAATAAACAATAGTAAAAGATATTAATTTTAGCGTAAAATACTCTAAATCACCAGCGATAGTAAACATATTTAAAACAAAAAAAGATTTAAATAAATTGATTGGCAAAGTTTTTGACGGCTTTAAATTTCTCATCTTTGAGATTAAATAAGCTACACATATAACATATAGTGGACCTACAAAGTGGCCAATTACTGCTGATTGGAGGAATATTGTATAATTTGATCCCTGTGCAAAATCAACAGGTCCAACTACTAACTCGGTTAGTTGATGACCAACATTTTTATATTCAAAGCCAATTATACGTTTCAAATATATACCTAAAAAAGAAAAAATAAAATGGATAATACCGCTATCAATTTTATCATAACCATCATAAATAAGATAATACTCTATTCCATCAGCATTAGCAAAAATCCTATTAAAAATAATATAAAACCCATCTGCAAGATTTCGATTAAAATCATAAACATAGAAATAAGATATAAATGATGCGATTAGTAAGCCTATTGTAACTAATAAAATTCCAAACAAATTAATTTTTGATAATAATTTTTTATTAAAACTCATCCTATAAAAATATATAAAACTACCAAAGCTAAATACCAAACCCAACAAACTCGATCTGCCTCCAGAGATAATGTTTAAAGCTAGTATTAAAGTTAAAGAAAGTCCAACAATCAATCGTAAAATTTTATTATAAGATTTAAAAAATAAAATATAAAACGCTAGAAAATAGAATATGGGTTCTGCACCTAAATTTACTACCCTTAAGATAATATCTCTTCCTTGTAAATCAATAAATCGATATAAAGGCCATTCCACTAAACTATGCGTTAATATATATTTTATACAATTTATCTTTGATATTAAAATTAATAAAAAAGCTACTACATATAATTCAAATAGTTTTGAATATGAAATACTTAATTCATTAGTATTATATGTTATCAAATTATTCTTACGAACTTTCTTAATAAAAATATAAAGAAAAATTATATATAGAGCTAATATTTCTATAAAATATAACAACACTATACTAAAACCATACTTTATAGAAAAACCAACAAAAAAAGCAATATGAGAGCTTACCCAAACCAGATGGTAACATAGTGGATCAATCAAAGCAACAAGTCTATTTTTAAATAAAAAAAATAAAATAAAAAAAGATATTATAAAAGCATAAAACAAAATAAATAAATTATAATTAGTCACTTCAAACATAAAATTACCTTGTGAACAAATAACTTAACATCCAGAAGAAAGTTTAGTAACATATTTGTAGTTCTTGCAAAATATTTACTTCTAATTATTTTCATTTCTTTGTGAGCTAATTTCCAATTGCAATTACTAATTCCACTATCTCCACATACAGCAATTAAAAGCTTGTTTAATTTAATTCTTTTCTTTTTTAAAAAAATTATTAAATTTAACTCATAATCTGATACAATTTTACATTTTTCGTCATATCTAAAGGATTTAAACAAAATTGTTCGATATAAAGTTGCTTGATGATGAACTGTGTTATGAAGATACAATTTGATAGAAAATTTTGATTTTACAATCCTGCCCTTTGTCTTTACTAAACCAGAAATTGCAATTAGTGTTGGTTCTATTTCAGGTATTAAATTATAAAAAACTTGATTATCAACCAATGCATCGTCACTTCCAAGAAAGTAAACCCAGTTACCAAATGCCACCTCCACTCCCTTATTCATAGCATCATAAATCCCAGCATCTTTCTCACTTATCCAATAATCTATATAATCTTCATATTTTTTCATTATATCAAGTGTTCCATCAGTTGAGCCACCATCTATTATAATATATTCTACATTTGGATAGGTTTGGTTTATTACGCTTTGAATGGTCTCTTCAAGGTATTTGGCGCCGTTGTAGACGACAGTGATGACAGTGATTAGGGGAAGTTTATTAAATGTTGAATTTTGGATGTTGGATGTTGGATGTTCGGTTTTTGGTGAGGTATTATTTATATAGGTATTAATTTTTTCTTGAATGTAGTCAGGAGCTGGCTCAACTGGGTTGCCGTCGTGGTCAACTATATACCACTTTTTTGAATGTTGTATTTTAGATGTTGGATTTTGAATTTTATTTTTATTGCTAATATTAGCTTTTTTACTTTCATCCATTATTAAGCATTTATCATTTTGAATCAAATTTTCGTAAGAAAATTTAAAAAGTCCTTTTGTCCTTAATCCACCCTCGCCTTTCCTACCTTCCCCTTCCGGGAGAAAAAGCGTTGTTTCGAACTTATCTTCTGGTTTTCCTATAAATTTTGAATTTTGGATTTTTAATTTTGGGATATTAATGCTGAATTTATATTCTTCTTTTATTTTGCCATTTTCATCTAAATATTTATCGTCTAAAAGTTTATAACATAATCTTGTTGTTGAGTGATTTTCATTTATACATTCTATTTTATTAAACATATTGAATCCTATCTATCAGATATTCTCCCACTATCATACCTAACGAACGTCCAACACTTGCAGTCTCAAGTGAATGAGTCAATCTTGTATTAACTATGTCATTATCCGAAAGTGGATGAACTTGAGTCTTTCCACCCAATTTTCTAAATGATTGAGAAAAAATTAATCTATCATAGTCCCTATTGAATTCAATTCTAATTTTATTTGTCTCATTCTTAATCATGATTTAAGTCCTCATATTTTTTATCTACTAAAATCCTGTCAACATTATTTGCTGTCATAGTTGGTTTTCTTGTAAGTTTAGCTCTGAATTCTTTTTTAAGAGCGTGCTGCGTTTTAGATGTTTTTGCTTCCAATTCTTCTAAATATTTTTGTTCTAACAAATAAAAAGCTTTTATCTCTTGCAAGTATTTATAATTGTCCTTCCTCAATTTATTTAATTCATCTTTCTGAATATTACTTTTGTATACAAAAAAACCACCAATTAATGCACCCGATATTGTTGCAATTGCAGTTATTAAGTTTGTTAATACCAATTCGCTCATAGCAAATTATTTAAAAATCTCCTTATTTTTTTAAAAGCTACTTAATATTAATAATCGATTATTAAAAACATGATAACACTTTATTTCATTTCTCTATACTAGATAATTCTTCTTCTATCAAAATATCTAATACTTCATAAAAAGACATACTATATTCCCAACCTAAAACTTCTTTAGCCTTACTATTGTCACCATAAATATCTTCTATTTCATTTGGTCTAAATAGACTTTTATCTTCTACAATAAGAGTTTTATCTAGATTCATTTTATCAAAAATATATTCCACAATATCTCTTAATAAGATAGATTTACCGGAACAAATAATAAAGTCGCTAGGGTTATCTGCTTGAAGAATTTTCCACATTGCTTCAATATATTTTGGAGCATAACCAAAATCCCTTTTGATGTTTAGATTGCCGACTATCAATTTATCTAATTTTCCATTTTTAATAGCTATAGAATCTTTTATAACTTTTTTTACAAAAAAATTATCACTTCTCAAATATGACTCGAGATTAAACAATACTCCATTACATACAAACAAATCATACGATTCTCTATAAGTCTTTACCATAAAATAGGATGCCATCTTTGAAACACCATAGGGGCTGATTGGATTCATAGGAGTTTCAAGTGTGATTGGCAAAGTCTTTACTCGTCCATACATTTCACTGCTTGAGGCTTGATATAATTTTGTTGTTGGACTAAAAAGTCTTATGCTTTCAAGCAAGTTATTAACGGATGTTGTGTTAAAAGAAAATGTCCCTAAAGGTTGGTAAAAAGACAATCCTACAGAACTTTGAGCCGCAAGATTGTATATCTCATCTGGCTTGTATTTTTGGATGATTCTTATCACATTTGCCATATCCAAAAGATCAAGCTCTTCTATTACTACTTCTTTTTCAATACCAAGATATTCAAAATTTTTATTGTTTGCACATCTATAGCTTCGTACTGTTCCTACGACCTTATACCCTTTTTCTAAAAGTAACTTCGCTAAATATGGTCCATCTTGTCCACTAATTCCTGTGATAATTGCTGTCTTCATGTCAATACACTTTCATATATTTTTTTTGTTTGTTCTGCTGTTTTTTGCCATGAAAATTTTTTTAATTGCTCGTATCCTTTGTTTATCAATTCTTCTCTTAAATTAGAATCAGTTAAAATTTTCACAACAGAATTTTTTATAGACTCTTCACTATAGGGATCAAAATAGCAAGCTGCTTCACCAGCAATTTCAGGTAAGGAACTAACATTACTACAAACAACTGGACATCCACAAGCAAAAGACTCCAGCACTGGGATGCCAAAGCCTTCATACAGTGACGGGAATATAAAAGCTAAAGCATTTTTATAAAAATAAGCCAAACTATCATCGTCCAAGTTGAATTGTAAAACTTGCTTTGAAATCCCTAATTCCTTAAATTGTTCTATTTCATAGTTACTAAACTTTCCACCACCTGTACACACTACAAAAAGCTCTTTATCTTGATTTAATAGTTCTGTGATACTTTTAATAAATCTCTCAAAGTTTTTGTAAGCACCGCGACTTCCTACAAAAAGTAAATATTTTTTGGTATCTCATACCCAATACTAATATTTGCTTTAGGAAACATAGAGTTTCCATGATAAACCACTTCGATTTTTGATTCATCTGTCCCAAAAAGCTCTATCAAATCCTTTTTTGTAGTTTGTGAAATTGCTATGATTTTGGTCGCCTTTTCTACCAATAATCTTTTTTGCTCAGTTGTTTTATCAGTTGATAAAAACATATCACTAAATTTCTCGTGAATCATGTCATGAACTGTCAAAACAAATGGCTTCTTACCTAGATATGTTAAAAAATACGGGTCATAATAAGTAGGATGAAAAACATCAAATTTTTGTTGTTTGAGTTTCAAAATCGTATTTGGTTTATTTAAATAATTAAAAATTCGTCCCTTTCCACGAAACTGTTTGTTTGGTAACAAATCTACATATTTAACATATTTATTATCAGATATATAATGATTATTTGATACTAGTAAAGGTATCTCGCATTCTACCTTTTGAGTATCAGTTAATTCACGAACAAGCTCATAAAAATATCTCGAAATTCCACCGTATTTTTGCGATGTAAATATTTGATGGTCGTATAAGATTTTCATTTTTTCTCACTCATTTTTAGATAGTCATCCCAAGTTTTACCCTTGAGCTGTTTTTGTAAAAGTTTATGTAATCCAAATTTACTAAACTTCAAAACTTTAAGTTGAAGATTTGATATTTTTTTCTCGCTCAAAAGGTGTAGTCCACCTAAATTCGCATATTTTAGATTATATTTCTTAGCTATAAACTCAAAAGTTCTTTTGCTATAAAAAGAAATGTGTTGACCATGGTCTAGTCCATAATACCACCAATCTTGAGGTTTTGGAATAGGATTTGGCAAAAGTTCTGTAGAAAAAATGATATTATTTGAAAATTTCAACATGTTATCAAATTCATCCATTGGATGTTCAAAGTGCTCAAAACATTCAAATGCTGTCACTGCCTCGTACTTCCCCCCCCCCCCAGTTTGTCGCTTCAAAACCTCTTGCAAATAAATTAGGTGTATATTTGTCATACCAATAAAAATCAAATCCTATATCTCTCATTAATCGAACGAACATTCCATATCCGCCAGCATAATCTAAAAATTTTCCCTCTCTATTAAAGAACAAACTAAGCAAAATCGTTGTTTTTTGAGATAAAGTTATATTTCTCTGAATATATCCAGTATCAGAGGTATTGATTGGTTCAGCATAAGCCTCCTCAAGCCAAAAGGGTTCTTCAGTTTGTAGGAAGCCACATTGATGGCAAAAAAAGTAAGTTATACTATATTTTTTAAGAATCTTTGCATTAAATATTTCCTCCAAGTAAGATTGTCCACAAATTTTACATTTCATTCTTATTTTTTAACAATTGCTGAAAATATTGGCGTTAAAATTTTTGCATCGATGTTACAATTAATCTTCCGATTAAATCTTACTATATTCCAATACATCCTCCTTAATACTTTTTTTAACAAGCTTTTAAAACTAACAGAGTATATTTCCTCAAATGGTTGAAAATGAAAATCTCGAAATCCAGAGGCAATGAGAACTTGACTTAAACTCTTTTCTGTAAATCCTACTAAATGCGTAAAATCATTATACATGTGTAAATTTGAGTCAGGAGCGCTTAAATTAGGGACTTGAATGATGAGTTCCCCCCCCCCCCTCTTTTAGAGAATTCCTTATTAGTTTTAATAAGGTAATGACATTTTTCCTCGGTATGTGTTCTAAAACATCTATCAAAGTTATTAAATCAAATGTATTAGGATTGTCTCTTAAAAATTGTTCGGTGCTCTCAACTAAAATACAATTTAAGCCTAATGACTGGCAAAATTTCACTGTGCTTGGGCTAATATCTACTCCAATATAATTTTCATAACCCCAATTTTTAAAACACGTGAGCATTTCACCTCGTCCTATTCCTATATCCAGAACTTTTGCATTTTTATTCGCTGGGAAATATCTCTTGTAATTAATCTCAAATTGCTTAAATTTAAATTCTGCCTGTTTCTCCTCACCAAAGGCGTTTTCAATGTATGAATCAAATATTTCTTTCATTTTTAACTCTCCTTGAAAGTGATTACTTTAAATGGATAAATCAGAGATAAAATAAAAAGATTACCATTTTTTCTAGTCTTTTTGCTTAGAAACATCGTTATCACAGCAACATGAAAGTAACTAAGAACTGTAGCTATTGCTGCTCCAATAGTTCCTAATTTATTAATAAGTATACAATTTAAAATAATATTCAGGATTGCTCCTTGTAAAGTTCTATAGAATGTAAGATTTGAATACCCATTAGCCAAATACCATAAATTTGTCACACCGCCAATGAAAGCTAAAATATTTGAAAAAACATGCACTTTAAAAATGCTAATCGACTCTGAAAATTTATGCCCATACAATAATAAAATCAGTTTATCGCTAATTATAAAGATAAATATTGACCAAATTAAACACAAATAGAAAATTGTGCTATAAAAAATTTTAATTCTTTTTTCAGAAATAGTCTTATTATCAATTTTTAGAGAATTATAGAAAGCCGGTGCCATAGAATTAATCATCACAGGAAATAAAAAGAATACAGCCTCACTTATCCTGACAGCTGCTGCATACTGACCAACTGCTTCGGCACCAAGCATCTCTTTGATCATGACCTGATCAATTCTCATATATATCATAATAACAAGACCACTCAAAATCAGTGGCCATGAATCTTTCAATAACGATTTTGCTGTGTGTAGTTTAAAAGTAAAGTGTTTTTTATCGCTTAGGCTATGATTGTTTACATAAAAATACACATAGCCTATGGCTAATACAAAACTTTCAAAAACGACCATCCATGCAAAGGCAATTAAAGGTGCCTGCACTAAAATAAAAACTACTTTTGCAATGCTACTTAAAAGAAGTGATAGAGTATTGGCAAATGTAATAAATTTCCCCATTACCTTTGCCTGAAAATACATATCCACTACATTAAATGCCTGAAATATCGTGGCACTGGCAATGATAAAGACAAGTATATTTGTATAACGGTCATTGGAGGTAAAGGGTATGGCAACAGATAATGCTATGAAAACTAAAATTGCCCCTATAAGTTTTAAACCCAAAGCGGTGCCTAAAAGTTCACCTTCCCGGTCAGGTTCTTTTACAAGTTCCCTACTACTATGCCATCAAGCCCTAATGTGGCAAATGCACTAAATAATCCCGCAAAACTCTGAGCATAACTTAAAAGCCCAAACCTCTCTGGCCCCAAATACCTTGCCACCCACACTCCTACAAAAAGCCCTACTACCATGCGTAATATTTTTTCAGCAAATAGCCAAGAAGTATTGGCAAAGTAACGGCGAAAACCTTTATGTGACAGTAACTGTGTCAGTGTTTGTGACAGTGACTGTAGTGTGCTATTGAACTTCATGATTTCTTTTCCAGAGATTTGATTAATCCATATATCATTTTAGAAATTGTATCAGTTTTACTAATCAAATCCTTTGCTATATTTTTACCTAAATAACCTAAATCTGATGAAAGAATTAAAAAATATTTAAGTTCTCCAGTAGAACCTCTTGCAATGCCGCAAAACTGTCTAAATTCTTTTGTATTATTTCTATATGAACCTTCCATTAAATTAGAACAAATAGAATAAGCAGCTCTTTTCATTTGAGATGATAGTCCAAATATCTCCTCTTTAGGAAAATTAGCAGTAACTCTATATATATCTAATGTCAACTCATGCGCCATTTTAAATACATCAAGCTGCGTAGCATCTAAAATTTCTTTTCTTTTCACCTCATCCCACCTTCACTGTCACCCACACAGTCACAAAGACAAATACCATTTATATGTTTTTTCAATCCCCTCTTTCAACTTCACTTTATACTTCCATCCTAATGCATTAAGGGTAGAAACATCAGTTACTTTTCTCATTGTGCCATCTGGTTTGTTTGTATTGAAATAAAAACTTCCTTTAAAACCAATTATATCTTTGATTAAATAGGCAAGTTCTTTGATTGAGATATCTTTGCCGGTGCCGATGTTAATATGGGTGTTGCGGATTTCAGGGGTCGTGAGGATTGGAGAGGTTATAGGGGTTGTAGAGGTTTTAGAGGTCGTAGATGTTATATGGTGGAAGTCAATGTTTTCCATGATAAAAACACAGGCATCGGCCATGTCGTCAACATGTAGGAATTCGCGCATCGGTTTGCCGGTGCCCCAGATTTCAATAGAAGTTGGGGTGTTAGATGTTTTAGAGGTAATAGAAGTTTTAGAGGTCGTAAAGGTTATAGAGGATTTAAGGGTTGTAGAAGTTGTTTTAATGCCGTACTTATCTATAATTTTTAATATTTCTTCCTTTGTTGCGCTTCCATCAATACCTTCAATAGGATTTTTGTTTAAGTCTTTTCTTATAGCTTCCCAGTTATCTTCTTCCAGACATTTTCCCAGATGCATTTTTCTTATTAATGCCGGTAAAACATGTGATTTTTCTAAATCAAAATTATCATTGGGACCATATAAATTGGTTGGCATTACTGAGATAAAATTTGTACCATATTGAAGGTTAAAGCTCTCACACATTTTTATACCTGCAATCTTGGCAATGGCATAAGGCTCATTGGTATATTCCAAAGGACCAGTTAATAGATATTCCTCTTTTATAGGTTGTGGACAATTTTTAGGATAAATACAAGTGCTCCCCAAGAACAGTAGTTTTTTAACACCATATTTATAGGCGTTATAAATTACATTATTTTGTATCTGAAGGTTTTCATAAATAAAATCTGCTCGATATATATTATTTGCGAGTATTCCACCAACTTTTGCTGCGGTTAGGAAGATGTATTCAGGGTTATGCGTTTTGAAAAATTGAGATACTGCATTACTGTCCAGGAGGTTGAGGGGGAGAAAGGATATAGAGGTTGTAGAAGCATTAAGGGTAGTAGAAGTTTTAGAGGTTGTAGGGGTTGTAGAGGTGGGTTTTCTAGAGTTGTAGGTGCCTATTATGTTATTGTACCCTTTTTCAATGAGTTTTCTTACGATCGCTGAACCTACAAGGCCTGAAGCTCCGAAAACTACGATTTTACTATTTTGATTCATTGGGAAATTCCTTTATTTTAGGGTTAGTAGAGGTTGTAGAGGGTGTATGGGTTTTAGAGGTTGTAGAAGTATTAAGAGTAGTAGAGGTTTTAAGGGTTGTAGGGGTTGTAGAGGTTTTATTTAGTGATTTTATGAAATTATTTAAAAGATAGCCAATTCTAGCTAATTTTTCTTCTAATGATTTATAGTCTTGTAGATTGATAAAGCCTAAATCCTTAGACAAATAGAGCAAATATTTTAATTCTTCCAGTGAACCCCTAGAAATATACAAGAATCTCACAAAATCTTTGTTTGAACTTTTTGAATGGCCCTCTACGATATTCGCTGGAATTGATACCGCTGCTCTTTTTATTTGCGAACACAATCCAAATGTCTCATCCTTTGGAAACCTTTTCATCAGATTATAGATTTCAATTACCAGTTTATGGCATTCTTGCCACACAACCAACTCTTTCCAATTTCTCATTCTTATCTTCCTACCCCACCTTCACTAACCCTTACTAACCTCTACTAACCTTTACTACCTCTACTCACCTCTACTAACCTTTACTCACCCCTCTAAACCCCACAACTCCTCACCACTTCAAACCCACACTCTTTCAACACCAACTCCCTGTAACTTTTCTCCAAATCATACTTGAGCATATCATCTATCAAATCATCAAGAGTCTTTTCTGGTTTCCAGCCAAGCTTTTCCCTAGCTTTTGTTGCATCTCCAAGAAGTATGTCTACCTCTGCAGGCCTAAAATATCTTGGATCTACTTCTATAATTGGCTTACCAATTAAATTTTTAATGTTTGATGTTAAATGTTGAATTATTTCTTCAGTAGCTCCTATTTTTTTCAATTCATCATTCAACATTTCTAATTCAACATTTGCTAAAATTCCCTTTTCATCAACCCCTGTACCTTTAAACTCTATCTTACAACCCAACTTTTCGCAGCATTTCCTTACAAATTCCCTTATTTCAGTGGTCTTACCAGTTGCAAGGACAAAATCATCTGGTTCAGGTTGTTGAAGTATGAGATACATCCCTTTTATAAAATCTTTCGCATGCCCCCAGTCCCTTTTGGCATTCAAGTTTCCAAGGTAAATCTTTTTATCAAGGCCAAGAAATATTCTGGATAGGCCACGGGTTATTTTTCTGGTAACAAAGGTCTCGCCCCTAACAGGTGATTCGTGATTAAACAAGATGCCATTACAGGCAAACATATTGTAAGATTCTCTATAATTTACTGTTATCCAGTAAGCATACATCTTGGCGACCCCATAAGGGCTACGGGGATAAAAAGGAGTCTTTTCTGTCTGAGGCATCTCCTGCACCTTTCCAAAAAGCTCTGAAGTAGAAGCCTGATATATTTTCACTTTTTCTGTAAAACCAAGCAGTCTAACAGCTTCAAGCACCCTCAAGGTACCCAGGGCATCTACCTAAGCAGTATACTCAGGTTGCTCAAAACTAACGTACACATGGGATTGAGCTGCTAAATTGTAAATCTCATCAGGCTTAACCTTCTGGATGATTGCTGTAATGTTTAAACTGTCTGTAAGATCACCATAATGGAGGTAAAAGTTGGTTTTTTCTTCATGAGGGTCTTGGTATAAATGGTCTATCCTTTCTGTATTAAAAAGAGAACTTCTCCTTTTAATCCCATGTACTTCATAACCTTTTTCTAAAAGATACTCGGCAAGATACGAACCATCCTGCCCTGTGATTCCAGTAATTAAAGCTATTTTTTTAGACACTATATGACTCCTTGGCATGTAAATAGTGAAGAGTGATTAGTGAAAAGTGAACAGGGAAAAATCATTTTTTTGACCTCATATATTTCCCCAATCTCCCTTTTAAGCATCTTAGTTAGCATGGTTACTTAGGTTTTAGAGGTTGTAGAAGTTCTAGAGGTTTTAGACGTTGTAAAGGTTGTAGAGGTTTTAGACGTTGTAAAGGTTGTAGAGGTTTTAGACGTTGTAGAGGTGGTAGAGGTTGTAGAGGAGCTAGAGGTTATGGATTTTATTAGTTGGTTGAGGAGGTAGCTTATTTCAGTGAGTTTGTCTTCAAGTTCACTGTACTTTTCTTTGCTTATATAGCCTAAATCTCTCGCAAGCAAAAGGAAGTATCTTAATTCCTCCAGAAAGCCTCTGGAACTGTATAAATACCTGGAGAATTCTTTTTTACTTTTCTTAGAATGCCCTTCTACAATATTGGCAGGCACAGAACAGGCTACTCTTTTAAGTTGATCAACTAAAGAATATACCTCTGTCCTTGGAAAATCCTTTATCAATTTGTAAATATCTAATACCTTATCATGACTTTTTTGCCAAACCACCAAATCTTTCCAACTATTACCCATTTACAACCTCTACAACCTTTACAACCTTTACAACCTCTACAACGTCTACAACCTCAAAACCCTCTCCCCCCTTCCCCCATTTCCCTCTCCAATTCCTCAATCTCTCTCCTGAGCTTCTCATACTCTTCCAGTTTTATCTGCAAAAAAGTCTTAGTAATCCTGTATTTTTCCCTTATTCCCCTAGGTGTTAGGAGATAACGGTAGGCCCATTTGTTTGGACTTTTTTTAAAGCGCTCAAATTTTATTATCCCCTTTTCTGCAAGCGCCTTTACAAGATAGTTTATCTTGCCCAGACTATATCCCAGCCTCCTGGCTAAGTCTCGCTGAGAGACATTACTATCCTTCTCTATTTCCTTGATAATTTTATAAATTTCTTCAAGATTTGCTAAAAAGGCCATAACCTTTTCCAATCATATTTTTTTTGTTCAACAGATGAACTCTGCTTTCTAAACTTCTTAAAAAATGTCAAGTAGATTTTGAAGAAGGGAAGGTGAGTATAATTGGTTTTAAAACAAGTTTCTAGCTAACTTTCATACTCCCAAATTCATACAACCAACTTCCACCCTGCCACATTTATAGGGTTGAAACGCTCGCTTAAGCCTTTAAACACTCTAACATCTCCCATTCAAAATTTACAATATTCTTTTCCTCAGAGCTAAATTCTATACCAACCAGGTAAATTTCTTTAGATTTATTTAAATACTTCTGCGCATAATCTCTTTCTTTTATCTGTTTTAAGGC
>LDZQ01001209.1_pt1 | contig 15030 bp, 16 predicted proteins | sample 615361 | NCBI WGS metagenome assembly LDZQ01 (sample SAMN03408297, study PRJNA278302) | terrestrial metagenome | isolation source: oil reservoir sample I2 | place: USA: Alaska, North Slope, Ivishak formation | collected 2013 | reverse complement strand
GCTGATGATGGAAGATTCTCTGCAAGGTATTTCAAGTCGTCACCTTCATCTGATTCGATATAATAGTATGTTCGACCCCCGAAGAGCACCGCATCATTTGTTTTGCCCATCGCTTTTAATCTATCCGGGTCTACTGGTGCTATTGGGGCTATCCCAGCAGCATATTTCACCTTTTTAACATCAAAATCTAGAGCCTCAATCATCTTATAGGTGCCGTTTTCAACTACTCTACCCGAAATTTGTATTGAACCAACAATTGAGGCTGTTGGGGCTACAAGGGCGTAAACATTTTCTGTTGAAACTCCACACTCTTCTGCTATGTTTTCTGTGACATATTCATCTGGGAGCTTGTCGCTTTCAAGTGCTATTATCGCAATATCAGCATCATCTTCATAATCTATTTCCTCGTACGTTTTCCTTGGTTTCTTTGATAATGCTCTGGCCGGTCCTGAGCCAAGGGCGGAGAAATCTTCGACACTAACATTCCACCCCGCCTTTTGGGATCCTAGGGTTGAAATGGCTGGGAAGTCTGTTTTAACTTTCACTGAGGGTAATGCCAATCTTTTGGAAAGGTCTGCTGGTATTGATATGCCAACATCTGCAAGTCCGCCAAGGCAAACCTTTGTGTAGAGTTCACCAGCTTTTATACTCCCATCAACTTCCACTCCACAATCTATAACCACCGAATCATTACCTAATTTTTGTACTTCGATTTTAAGGTCGTCTGCCTTTGATATCATCTCATCAACGATTTTTTTAGCCCTTAAATTCACGCTTACCATAGTTTATCACCTCATATTTTTTTGGCTTCATTGAAATTAACCTCATAGATGTGGGCGCTGATAGAATGGATAGTTATAGGGCCTACTTTGACTCCTGTCTTTTTCGCAACATACCTTGCAAGGTATGCTAGGCCCACTGCATTTGGAAACCACGCCCCGTAGATGTCATGGGATCTCCAAACTCCTGTGGTGTGGAGTTTTTCGTCTCTGATCTTGAAGTCTATGAGTATCATGCAGGGTACTTCATCTTCTCTAGTGTCGATTCGCGGATCCCACGTGATCATTGTAGCCCTACGCGTCCCTTTGAAGTTTTTAAGTCTTCTTATGGCCTCTTCTACCTGGTCGACTTGGAAGTGGCCTCTTAGTCTGTTACCGTAAGTGTAAATGAATCCTTGCCTGTCTGGTGTGAGGAATTGTTTTGCGTATTCTTTTAGCTTCTCCCCACTCCAGAAGTATCCTTCCGGGGCTTCTATTTCTTCTCCTATCTGGTAAAAGTTGGTTTTGAATGGTTTTTTAATTTCCACTATCGCGTTGAGGATTTCGCGGGTCTTTGAGCCTCTTTCGTCTTCTATTAGTTTGCCCTCATCCATTATCTTTTTTACGAGTTTTCGCCATCCATCTTTGATTTTATTGGCTGTTATCTTGTATGGCATTCGCTGCCTCCACCATGTTTTTGAGTTTGGAGAATGCCACATCTCTTGGGAGTTTTCTCATTCCACAGTCTGGGTCTATAATGATTTTTTCTTCTCCGATTATTTTTATGCCTTTTTTGATGAATCTTTTTATTTCTTCTATAGTTTCTATCTTTTGGCTCTTTGTGTCGATACATCCAAATCCTACCTTTTTGTTCTTTAGTTCAGCACCTTTGACGATTTCGAGGTTATTGGGGTTTCCTGCGAATTCGCAATCTATTATATCCACGTTGAACTTTAGAAGGTCTTCAAAAACCTCTTTTATATCTCCACAAGCATGTAAAGCCACTGGGACTCTTATAACATCTGATATTCTTTTAACCGCTTTTTTAGCTGTTTTGATGTTGACGATACCGGTGGATAAGAACGGTTCATCTATTTGTATCATTGAAGCTCCTGCCTCTTCAAGGTATGATGCCTCTCTTTTTAGGGCTTCTGCCATGTCCATTATCGCCCTTTTTTTATCTTCTGGATCATAGAAGCCTTCGATCCTTGAAGAGTAGACTAATGTGCTGGGGCCTGTGATTATACCCTTAATCTCCTGTTTGCCTCCAAGTTTTTTAATGATTTTCTTGGAGAATCTGAGGTCTTGGGCGCCTATGGGGTTCTGGGGTGGTAGTATCCTTGATATTATCTTTGACGTGCTATTGTCGACTTTCATCCCAGGGATTTTTGATGCGAAGATGCTTATCATGTCACCTCGTACTTGCCCATCAGATATTATATCTATACCCGCCTTTACTTGATCTTTAACTGCTATTTTAATGGCATGTTTGTATGGATCATAAGATCCTAGGATTTTGAGTAGTTTTTCCCTCCAGTTTCTTGGTTTGGATGGTTGGCTTGGATAACTTCCAACTACTGTCGTTAATAATATACCCGCACCTCCTGTTATTTTATCGCAACCTTTTCTATTTTCTCTATTTCTTCTCCCTTTACTGGTATTTCGACCACAGCCGTCCCATAGCATGGTTTGGTATAGGGTATCATGACTGTTTTCTTTTCTTTGTTGATACCAACTGGTATTGGGGGTATGCCTATAAGTCTTGCTCCCAGGATTTTTTCACCAGCCTTCACATATAGGACCTGCGCGGCCTTTTCCTTGATCAGCTTCGCACATTCTCTGAAACCGGCCCTTGAAATATGGATTTTATAATCTTCTGACTGCTGTAAATAAGTTTCAAGACAAAATGACATTTTAATCCTCCAGTTCCTCCAGGAGTTTATCTATGCGCACCTTCAATGGGTTGGGGTTGTGATGAGCCCTTACAGACACTATATAAGAATCTGTATTCTCTTCAACCTCCCTTTCAAGCATGTTTAAGATCTCCGCATCCCTTCCAAATATTATCGCTATGGATGGGATCTCTAATATGCTCTTGAATGTTATGAAATATGAAAGGGCAGCATCATTATGTATAAAACCGAATAGAAGATCATATTCGCCCTTTGAAAGACCATTGAGGGTGGAGTCAAGATCTGAAGTCTTATCCAAATATGATCTAGCAGGATCTGCTACTTCAAGCAATCTTAAAGCGGCTGGATTGGCTGTTACAGTTACCCTATAATTTTTCCCCCTAAGTTTATGTGAAAGGTATAGGGCAAGTGGTGTTTGTATAGGAGATTCGGGACAACCTAAAAATATTAGAATCTTTTTCATCAAGTTACACTCCCTTTTATTTTAACTGCTTGGGCGACTATCAATGAACTTAAGAATATGAAGGTTAAAAGTGCTGTTCCATTAATACTTCGATTAACAATGAAAAGACCTACCATAGCCTGGGATATGAATGCTGTCAAGGAACCTATAAGTAGAGCTTCCCTTCCAAGATAACTCTTCAATCCCCCTTCCCTCTTAGACCTGTAAATTTGAAGCAACTTGAAACCGAGGATTATGACACTAAGACACCAAAGTAGGAAAAAGAATAGTGTGATGTATCCGAAGTCATAAGCCCAACCAAATATCCCAGGTAGCATATAATCTATTATATCCTTCTTACTTACTAGTACACCAGAGAATACTGGGAATGGGAACCCAAAAAATAATATTAAAGACAACGGTAATGAAATGTACCCATCTGCGAAACCCTGGGATGCATCCCCCCAATAGGATGACGATGGATCGTGTCCAATAAGATAAGTGCTCTTAAGCACCATCTTTATGCTTGGGATGGCGTTCTCCTCTATCCTTAGTATCCTCAGAGAAGGGCTTAAAATGGACATTTGGAAAATCCTCGAAACTAATTTAAGGGAGCCGAATGCTACTATAACTACTACGATAAACAATATAATCCTTTTAAAGGTGAAAACCGATTCTCTCCGGAAAGACTTTGAGATTATGACAAGACCCATGAATAATCCGAGAAGCCATAAGAGTAGGAATGAACGGTGCATCAGCCCCCCGAATATCGTCATGCCAGCTATGAGAATGTATAAGAATCCCTTCAAACCTCTAACATCAACCCCTGCATCTTCCATCATGTTTATAGCTGCTAATGCGGTTATCATCGTCATGAGTGCCAAAGGCCCGAATGGGTGAGTATATTCTTGCTGTCCAAATGATGTGAAAAGGGAGATTATATCTACTCCAAATATTACATTGAAGATAACACCAAGAAGGAGGCAAAGGAAAAGTACAAATCCCAAGGAAATAGGGGCAAGATTAAATAAGAATACCATACCAGCATACAAGATTATCGCCACTTCTATTATCAGTTGGAGATGGTTTTGAGGGATTAATTGCAATCTATCCTCCCCCTTGTAACTTTAATCCCCATATGGACTAACCTCACATAAATAATTTTTCAAAGAGGACCATGTCCTCCCCTTCACCATTATAGTCTTTGAAAACATTCACATCCCCATTCCTACAAGTTTCAGGGCCATCATAATCCTTAAATCCATGCTTTCTGTAGAATGATATCGCCCTCTTGTTTATCGGTTTTGTTATAAGGGATATTCTTTTGATATTCCTCATTTTAACCGTCTCTATGAATTCTTTTAGGAGCTTGGATGCTATGCCATCACGCCTAAATCTTGGATGGACACATAAAAGATGTATATAGGCCTCCTCTGGGTTGTCTTGTGATATGAATTCTAAAAGGAATCCTATTATCCTCTGATCTTCTTCAGCTACAAATGATGTGCTTGAGAAAAATTTCGTGAACAGATGATATATAGAGTTTCTCTCAGTGGCCATTGGCTTACATTTCCATGCAAGTTCAGCTATCCTAATGAAATCCCCTTCCCTAACATTCCTAATATTCAATATACCACCTACATGGGAGGGTTAAATTTAAATAATATAATACTCTAATAATCATCTTGAATATGGGGGGCTGGTAGCTCAGGTTGGTAGAGCGTCGCCTTGGCATGGCGGAGGCCCCGGGTTCAAATCCCGGCCAGTCCACTAATCTCTATTAACTGCATTGTAGATATTCTCGATTATTATCTTAAATAGGTCATCTGTTTCTATTTTTGGCGGTTTTTTATCATCTAATAATAGTCTTAGGGCTAGTTTTACTATTTCATCTACATCAGTTGATCTGTGCATGAGACCATTCTCTATATAAAATTTGTCCACTGCTAATGTTTTGCCCGGGTAACAGGATATAACTGGTGTTCCTAAAAGTGCAGCTTCACGGTTCATAGTACCCCCAGCCCCTATCATAAGATCACATTTTTTCATTAAACTGAAAGTATCCACTGGTGGTTTGAGGATCGTGACATTCTCGTATCCCTTGAATAATTCGGCTTGTTCTCTGAATCTTGGTATGATCAATATGTTAGCATGATCCTTAAGCATCTCGACTATGGGTGTGAGGACTGATTTGTGACAATCAGCATCCAAGTATGATGCCAGGGCTGGTTCTGGCCGCATTAGGATTGTCTTTTCCTTTTTCAGTTCCAGTTTAAGGTCTTCGAATATTTTATCATTGTATTTGAAGTTTTGGAAGTGCAGGATCTCTGACGTGCCCTTGTAGCGTATTATGGAGTTTGGGTCTGCACCTATTTTTATAACATCCCAAAGGTCTATGACCTCTGGCATTATTATCCTTTCACATAATGGTAGTGTTAGCCTATTAGCGGCTAGTGCATGTTCATTATCCAGTATGTAGACACTTGGGATTTTAAGGCCGAAGGTCACCCTTGGAAGTTCTATCGAATGCTTAGACACTCCAACATCAGGTTTCTCCTCTATTATCAGCTTTGAAAGCTTATAAGCCCTCTTTGTACTCTCTTTTAATTTTTCAGCTAATGAGACTCCATGTTTGCCTATTGATATGAAATCAAATCCGAATAATTTCATTAAGTTGTGTATGTCCCCAAATTTGCGCGTGGTTATAATGACATTTTCCCCTTCCTCTTGTAAGTATTCTATGATATCCTTAAAGAATCTTACATGGGGTGCGTTTGTTATGTCAATCCATACTTTCACATGATCACCAAAAAAGAGAGGGATTACATGGCCTCTAAGATCGCTTCTATAACATCTTCAATGCCTTCATCATTTTTTAGGCTAGTTTTTATAACTTTTACATGGGGGTTGATACTTGATACGTCTTCCACCATTTTGTTAATGTCTGCGCCAACTGCATTTGCAAGGTCCACCTTGTTTATTATTACAAGATCTGCCTCTTTGAAGATTAGTGGGTGTTTCTGGACGGTGTCGTCACCCTCTGTGGCGCTTATGATAACTATCCTCATATGTGAACCAAGATCAAAATCAACCGGGCATATGAGGTTTCCCACATTTTCTATGAACAATAAATCTATCTTATCAAGTGGGAGGTCCTCAAGGCCGTGTTCTACAAGGTGCGCGTCGAGATGGCACTCTTTTCCGGTGTTAAGGCCCACTACTGGTATGTTGTATCGTTTAACCCTTTCAGCGTCAAATTTACTTATGATGTCACCTGCTATCACGCCTATTGAATAATCCATCCTTTCTATAAGTTTTTCTATGAGTGTGGTTTTGCCTGAGCCCACAGCTCCAAGGAAGTCTATTGCGAAGACCCCTGCCCTGTCAAGTATTCTTTGATTACGTTTTGCAAGTTTTTTGTTAGCTATCAGTATATCATTCTGTACTTCTACCTCTGCAATCTTGTGCATTATTATTCCTCCTTTTCAATTTTTATGTTCTTGATGTTGCATTCTCTCCCATCGATTATTTTAAAGTCACCCTTGCCACAGGATGGACATGAAATTATTGGATTATAATGATCCAGCCCATCATCAGAGGCTACTCCACCCTCATATCCGCAGGAACATTCTATCTTGGCGGGTATTATTTCAATGTCAAATTTCGCACCCTCTAGTATAGTGTCTTCACTTAAAACTTCTAATATGAACTTTATCTGCTCTGGGTTAAGGAGAGTTAACTCTCCAATTTCGATTGTAACTTCTAATACTTCTATGGCATTATTCTTCTCAGCAGCGTCAATAACTGTTTTTATAATAGCATCAGCCATTGAAAGTTCATGCAAACGGATCACACCTCTCAGAGTTTAATATAGTAAGGATTTTATATTATCTATAGGGGAAGTTAAGATATAAAAAGTCTTATGTGGATATTAAAATATTCTCTTGCAGGGGGTGATTATCTTGATAATAGGGGGTTCCGCATCTCAAAACCTGGCCGCGAAGGTTGCTAATCTACTCCATGACCAGTTGTGTCCAATAGAAACACGTAAGTTCCCTGATGGTGAAAGATACATTAGAATAAAGGGTGAAATCCCTGATGAGGTTGTTGTCATCCAATCAACAGGGTATCCTCAAGATGAAAATTTCATGGAATTGTTTTTAATAATAAAAAGTCTTAAAGATATTGGCGCGGATAAAGTGAAGGCCGTGATACCATACCTTGGATATTCAAGACAAGATAAAAGGTTTAAACCTGGCGAGGCAGTTTCTGTGAAGATAATAGCAGAATTACTAGAAGCTGCGGGCGCGGATGAGGTATTTTCCATCAACTTACATGAACATAATATAATCAAATTTTTTAATATACCAGCGTATGAGCTTTCAGCCATACCACTCCTTGCAGAACATTTATCCTCAAGGGTTGATGATCCTATCATAATCGCACCTGATAAAGGCGCTTTGGACCATGCCAAGACAATGGCTGAAATAATAGGCTGTGAATATGATTACATGGAAAAAGTGCGTATTTCAGCCGAAAAAGTGGAAACACACCTCAAAAATTTTAATGTGGAGGGTAGGAGTGCTATAATAGTTGATGATATTATCAGTACAGGGGGTACAATCGTCAATGCTTCCAGGATACTCCATAGTCAAGGTGCTATGAATATCAAAGTAGTCTGTGTACATCCCGTGCTCGTTGATGACGCTCTCCTAAGGATATTCTCAACTGGTGTAGAAGAAGTTATAGCCACTGATACCATAAAATCAGAGGTCAGCGTCGTATCAGTGGCTCCACTCATAGCAGAAGCCCTAAAAAAGAATTAATGGGCTGTGGGGTTCTTTATTATACCCTTTGGCATGATATCGCTTATCCTCTGCATTTTCTCTATCAGACTTTCCTTACCCTTACCAATGAGCGCATGCTCAAGAACGTCCCCTAAGCTTTTCACTGGTATTATCTCTATTCTACCTTCATATTTCTTCTCAATCATCACATCATCCATGTTAGCTTCGGGGATTAAGACTTTCTTTATTCCCGCTTCTGCTGCGGCTTCTATCTTACCTGTAACGCCACCAACCGGTAACACATCCCCTCTTATACTCAAAGATCCTGTAAGTGCCACTGACTGGTCTACTGGTATCTCTTCAAGGGCTGATATTACTGCAGTCGCAACTGATACACTTGCACTGTCACCTTCCACGCCTTCGTAGGCTTGTAAGAATTGTATATGTATGTCATAATTGGAGATGTCTGTTCTAGTATATTTCTTGATGAGTGCACTCACATTCTGGACGGCTTCCTTGGCTATCTCACCTAGTTTGCCGGTTGCTATGATTCTACCCTCTTCTTTGCTCTGTGCAGGGGCTGCCTCGGCGGCTATGGGCAATATTATGCCGCTACGATCCCCTATGATGGCCAGTCCGTTCACTCTACCTATTTCGCTCCCATGGGATTTGAAAACGCTATATTTTTTCTTCTGGGTAATGTACCTACCTGCTATCTGTTGTTCAAGGGTCCTTGCAAGCTTCTTCGCCTTTAGCACATGCTCTTTAGATACGAGTTCCGCGCCTTCACTCTTTGCTATGTCACCAGCTGCCCTTACAAGGCCTCCAAGATCCCTTAATCTAAGGGTTAGTGAATCCTTTTTACCAGCTCTTCGCTGAGCTTCCCTTATGATCTCCTTTATCGCATCCTTGTTAAAGTGTGGTATCCGCCCATCCTTTTCCACTTCTTGTGCCACGAATTGTACAAGCTTCTGCCTGTTTTCTTGGGTGTCTGGCATGGTGTCTTTCATGTAAACCTCGTATCCATAGCCTCTTATCCTTGAACGTAATGCTGGGTGCATTCCCTCGAGCACGTGTAGGTTACCTGATGCCACGAGCACGAAGTCGCATGGTACTGCTTGTGATCTTACCATGGCCCCGCTGCTAGTTTCGCTTTGCCCAGTAATTGAATATTTTTTGTCTTGCATTGCTGTTAGGAGTTCTTGTTGTGTTTTCATCTTCATTGTACCTATTTCGTCAATGTATAGCACTCCCTTGTGGGCTTTGTGTATCATGCCGGCTTCTACCCTTTCATGTGCTGGGGTTCCAAGACCCCCTGACTGGTATGGGTCGTGTCTTACGTCTCCTAGCAGTGCACCGGCATGGGCTCCAGTCGCGTCAACGAATGGTGCTGTTTTTTTCCCTTCATTGTTTATTAATAGTTTCGGTACCATTATTGTCTTCTGTGGTCTCATTTGTTGTAGTGCTAGGAAGATTATCCCAGCGGCTATTATGGCTGCGAGGAACTGTTTAAGCATGAACCCCATGAAGAGTATGAAGCTTATTATAACTATCATGAAGAGGTTTTTCTTCTCTTCCTGGGCTCTCGCCCTGGTTTTGTGGCTCATCACAATCCTTTTACCTTCACCAGCCGGTACTGTGCTGATCACGGGATTGTTTGGGTCGTCGAGGTTGGGGTAGACTAATATATCCTGGAGTTGTTCCCTTGGCAGCAGTTCTGCCATTGCCTTTGCAAGCATAGATTTCCCGACGCCAGGTTCGCCGATGAGCAATACGTTGCGGCGTTGCTCAGCAGCCTTTTTTATCGTCTCAACCGCTTCTTCCTGGCCTATTATCTGATCTATTAATCTTTTGGGTACTGTTATGTCCTTTGAAGTTTCATATGAGAATGATTCTTTCATGCTAGTCTTTTTAACCTGGCCTGTCATTTTTATCCAGATTCCTCCCCTAATTTTAAAAAACAATCACTAATACTATGATATTTTTCATAGGTTAAATATTTTTCTAACATCTGTTTATTTTATTATTTTTTTATCTCAGCTATAAGTGCAAGTGCATTCTGTATGAATTTTTCAACTATCCTACGATACTTCTCCTCGCTGGCCCTTAACTTCTCTTCCATTTTCTTCCTCTGAGTGATATCCCTTATAATGGATGTAGTATAATTTTTTCCATTGAAAGTCCATGGAGTTAGTGACATTTCAACTGATATGATGCTTCCATCAGCTCTCTGACTCTTAGTTTCAAATATTCTGCCTGCGAGGGGATGCTCACCCTCCCTTTTGAACTTATCCATCATCTCCTTAAAATCTTCATGAAACTCTGATGGTATTATAAGGGTAAGTTCATGGCCTATGATCTCGTCACGCTCATACCCGAATACCTTAGAGAATGCTGGGTTAGCCTCTAAAATCTTACCATCCTCATCCACTATGAGTATTGCATCAACAGTGGACTCGAAGACGGATTTAAACCCTGCTAATAGTCTTTCACTGATTTTCATTGACAAGAAGGATCTCCCATCCCCAAGTGGGACGCATGTCACAAGCACTGGTATAATTGAACCATCAACTTTGAGATTTGTATGCAGATCCTCAACGAACTTACCTAAAGGCCTAGTATCCATGATGTCCCCTAGGCTAAGCCCTTCTAATTTATCCTCTGGCAAACCAAGTAATTCTATGAATTCCCTATTATATTCTTCTATGATAGAATCTTTTACTATGAGATTAGCACCTTTGGAATATCTGAAAAAAATATCTTCGCGGTTGGGAGATTCCATGAAATCAACCTCACTACTTTTTTATCTTAAAATATTATATATACGTAACAGTCAATAGGGGGATGATCATCATATGAATGCAAAGTGTATAATGATTCAAGGAACATCATCAAGCGCTGGTAAAACCGTCATAGTAGCCGCACTTTGCAGGATATTCGCAAAGAAAGGCTACAGAGTGGCACCATTCAAATCACAGAACATGTCACTCAACTCTTACACGACAAATGAGAACAGGGAGATTGCAATGGCACAAGTTCTGCAAGCAGAGGCCGCAGGTGTTGAACCATCACATCACATGAACCCCATACTCCTAAAACCAAAGGAAGATTTCATATCACATGTTCTAATCCATGGAAAACCGGCAGGTGACATGAACTTTTATGATTATCAGAGAAAGTTCCGAACAAAAGCCCTAAAAGCCATAAAAGAATCACTAAACAATCTAAGAAAAAACTATGATCTCATAATCATTGAAGGTGCTGGTTCCCCAGCCGAGATCAACATGCGCCAATACGACCTCGCAAACATGGAAATAGCACACCTTGCAGACGCTGACGTGATACTCGTAGCAGACATAGACAAAGGAGGCGTATTCGCATCAATCGCCGGCACATTCATGCTACTAGACAAAAAAGACAGAGAAAGGATAAAAGGAGTGATCATAAACAAATTCAGAGGAAACCTAGACATCCTAATACCAGGCATCAAAAAGATAGAAGAAATAATTAAAGTCCCAGTAATCGGAGTAATACCCTATGATGAAGGCCTAAAATTGCCAGAAGAAGACTCAGCTTCATTATCAGAGAGAAAATACAAAAGCAAAGGAAAAATAAAGATAGGAGTCCTACGATTGCCAAGAATATCAAACTTTACAGACATAGACCCCCTAGAATATGAAAAAGATCTTTCAATAAAATTCATAGAAGCAGAAGACACACTCAATGGATTAGATGCCATAATAATACCAGGGACCAGGAACACAATCAACGATCTTCTATTCCTAAAAGAAAAAGGATTCCACAACGAAATAAACGATCTAAAAGATGAAAGCCTAATATTTGGAGTTTGCGGCGGATTCCAAATGTTAGGCAAAAAAATAATAGACGAAGCCCATAAAGAATCACAACATGGAAGTACAGAAGGCTTAGGATTACTAGATTGTAAAACAGAATTCACAGGAGCCCCCAAGATAATAACACAAAGCCAAGGGAAAATAATAGGCCAAGGAATATTCCAAGGACTAAAGGGGGTTCAAGTCAAAGGCTACGAACTCCATGAAGGCACAACAATCCTAGGAGACTCCAAACCCCTCATACTCCTAAAAAAAGGCTGCGGTAACATGCCAGGAAAAAAATTAGACGGGGCGGTTGAAGGGAACATCGCAGGAACATACCTACATGGGATATTCCACAACCTAAAATTCCGCAGATACTTCACAAACATACTCCGCGAAAGAAAAGGCCTAGAAAAAATACCCTACAATATAGACAAATTCAAAGATAATAGGAGATTCTCCATTGACAGGCTATCAGAGATCGTGGAAAAAAACATCAACCTAGAATTCATAGAAAAGCTGATAGAATCAAACCACTAAAAAGGGCTTTGCTATAGTGAAAAGCACGATGATCGTCAAAATCACCCCTATAATAACAAGTGGAATTCCACTCCTTGGAATATCCCCTAATTTCACAAAACCTGTCCCATGGGCCATGGCCACTGTAGGATCCGCTGTAGGTAACAGGAAAGAGAGTGAACATGCTATTGCAACAGGCACAGCATATATACCAACAGGTAAATGTTGCGTATGGGCGAGTGTAACAGATAAAGGCACGAGTATAGCCGACAGGGCTATATTGGACATAACCTGTGTTATAACAACGGCCAACACCATAAGGACAAGTGTTATAAGCAGTGGAGAAGGGGATCCCAAAGCCACTATTATATCCTCTATAAGCCACCTGGCGGCTCCAGTATTTAGAAGGGCGGAGCCTAGTGAAAGGGCGCCGCCAAAGAATATTATAAGGCCCCAGTCAATGTTTTTCTGCGCATCTCTCCAAGTTATCACACCCGTGAATATGAAGAGCACACCAGCTATCAACGCCACAGAATAACTATCTAAGCCCGTCCAACCAGCCGTAACCCAAAGTAGTATTGCAAAGGATAATATAAAGAGAGTTATCTTCTCATCACGTTTCATTGGCCCGAGTAGACTGAGTTTATCGTCTATGGTCTCGTTTTTGGCGCCACGGACTTCTGGTGGGAAAACTCGCAGCAGGATCCTCCAGATTATTAGCATGAGTACTATTGAGAGTGGGAAGCCGAATATCATCCAATTCGAAAATGGTATACCCGTGTAGGCTGCTGCCATAAGGTTGGGGGCTGTTCCTATCTCTGTCGCAAGTCCACCCGCCAAAGAGCCAAATGACGCCCCAAGAACCATGCTCTTGGCGAAATTGCTTTCACCATCTTCGGCATTTTCGCAGCCCATCAACCCAACTATCTCTCTTATAACTGGCAGTAACATTGCAAATGCCACAACATTCTCGATCCATGCAGATAAGAGGCCAGTTGAGAATATGCTTACAAATAATGTCCAGTCAGCGGAGATTCCGAGCTTTGAGAGGAGTGTATAGGTTAATCTGAGTGCGAGTCCACTCTCTCTTATGGCATCAGCCATTATAAAGCCACCTATCATGAGAAATATTATAGGATTTGCAAATCCTATAACCGCATCTTTAAAACTTTGAATACCTATTATCGGTTGTATAAATAATATGATCATGGAAGTTACAGCTAATGGTACAAACTCACTAATCCACATGATGATGGCGAAAACTAATAATGACAAAGCCGCATGGCCAGAAGATCCAATACCAGGTAATGGTATAAGATAAACTGCTAATGCCAATAATATACTCATTATAAAATGAATTTTATTGCCCGCCACCACAAACACCAACTTTTAAATGCTATCATCTATATTATATAAATGTTTCCCATAATTTCTCATGTATGAAAACCGGTCATAAGATAATTTTTAAAAATTCAAAGAATATGGATGAAATCCCCACCAAGACTGTGAATTTCGTACTTACCTCGCCACCATATCCAATGATAGAAATATGGGATAGCCTATTCTCCTCACTCAATCCAAGTATAGGCCAAGCCCTCAAAGATAAGGATGGGATGAGAGCATACAATCTCATGCACAAAGAACTAAACAAGGTCTGGGATGAAATAGACAGAGTAACACACCCCGAGGGGATCGTCTGCATTAATATAGGGGATGCGACAAGGAAACTCGGAAATTCATTCAGAGTATATGCAAATCATTCCCGTATAATAGAGTATTTTGAAAAGAAAGGTTACAATATTCTTCCCTTGATTATCTGGAAGAAAAAAGCAAATAAGCCAAACAAATTTATGGGCTCTGGGATGCTACCCCCAAATGCCTATGTCACACACGAACACGAATACATCCTAATATTTCGAAAAAACGGCCCGCGAAAATTCAGAACAAAGAATGAAAAAAGGAGGAGGAGAGAAAGCGCATATTTTTGGGAAGAAAGAAACCGATGGTTCTCTGATACATGGACAGACTTGAAAGGCGCCCCGCAAAAATCAGACATAGGAAGAACAGCAGCGTATCCCATTAAATTGGCATATAGGTTGATAAACATGTACTCGATCCAAGGGGACACTGTCTTAGACCCCTTCTTGGGTACTGGGACAACCATGATAGCTGCAATGTGCACAGCCCGCAACTCAATAGGATATGAAATCGACACCAGATTTAAGAACATAATAGAAGCCCGAATAAAAAAAGTTAAAAGATTATCGAAGGAGCTCATCATGGAACGCTTACAAAAACATGTCAATCTAGTCAAAGATAAAAACGCTAAATACAGGTCAAAATATTATGGGTTTAAGGTCACGACAAAACAAGAACAACACATACTATTCCATAGGATAAAAAAAATCGAAAAAGAGGATGAAAATGAATTCAAAGTAACATATAAACCCCTGAAAATCCACCCTGAATATCTATGACTTATATTTCTTCTCAAATCTCCTCCAAGACCGTGCAATATATGGTTCACACTTATCAAGTTCCGTGAGAAGGCACATTCTTATAGTATCGGTCTTTATCTCCTCTTTACCCTCCAATTTCCTAGTTACAGTCTCATATATCTTATCTATTATCTCCTTTTTCTCATCAAGACTATAACCCGCATCAATGGTAGCCTTTTCAAGAGATGCTCTGATCTTCGAAGGCTTATATGGCTCAAGTTTCCCTCTCCTCTTTATAACCCTCATCACTTCTCACCATCCACACAAAAAAATATCC
>LDZQ01001554.1_pt1 | contig 15215 bp, 15 predicted proteins | sample 615361 | NCBI WGS metagenome assembly LDZQ01 (sample SAMN03408297, study PRJNA278302) | terrestrial metagenome | isolation source: oil reservoir sample I2 | place: USA: Alaska, North Slope, Ivishak formation | collected 2013 | reverse complement strand
TTGTAGGCTCTATTTACATACTTCATAAGCCCGGCAAAATCATAGGGTGCCGCCTTGGAGTATCTAAACATTGCCTCAACGTCTTTCAGGTACTCTTTCTCCCCAAGTCGCTCTATGCTCTTATTGTTTGTGGAGTTTTTCAGCTTAACAGCACGCTTCAAGAAAAAGTTGGCGAGTTCTTCATTATCGATGACAACATCATCAGCAATTTTTCTAAAGTTCTCTTTTGCCTCTCTTATCTTTTTTAAGGCGATCTGTTTCCGCTTTGGTGAGAGGGAAGTTAAACCTTTAATTTTTTCCTCAGTCTCTTCTAAAACCTTTGCAGTTTCTCTAAGAAGCTCTGGGCTTTTCACAAAGAACACCTCCTCTAAATATTATAAAGAAAAGAAAAGGGCTTTAAGATTTTTGCTCTGCCTTGAGCAACTTGCCCACAGCTAAGTACATCCAGATTAATATTACGCCCCATGCAAGGGCCATAAATGCCAGAGCACTTGCCTTCATTTTCACCACCTCAGAGCTTTATTATTACCTCGTTCTTCTCTAGCTCTTCACCGTACTTCTTCTTGATAGCCATGTATGCTTCAATTGCACCGATGATGAGCACTAATATTATCACTGCCCTTGACTCAATGACAATCTTTCTTGCGTATTCAGTTGTGGTGCTTATGAGGGCCTCATTGTTGACGAGATACTTAAGGTAGTCCTGCGACATGGTTATGGTGCCATTGGTAATATAGTCCCAGGTGTTCTTGCCGAGGAGTATGAGGACGTAGAGTGGCGCTATGTACTTGATTATTGGCATCACCCATTCTGGAACCTTGATGTAGGCACCCTTGTGGAGCTCCTCCCAGAAGTTCTCTGGTTTGAATAACCATACACCAACTATGATATCAAAGAGCCCAAGCACTACGAGGAGGTAGCTGCCAACCCACATGTCGAGATCAGTTAATAGCAAGAGTGTTTTGTCAAGGGCTATTGGTAAACCTATTATGAAGTACAGTGCGAAGATTATTGCGGAACCGACTTTCCTGTCTATCTTGAGGTCCTCCTCGAGAAGGGCAGTTAGGTAGTTGTACATTGCTATGGCCGAAGTAAATCCAGCGAACCACAGCAGGAGGAACCAGAGCGCTCCGAAGAGCTGTCCACCGGGCATGTTCATGAAGACGTTGGGCAGTGCGAAGTAAGCGAGACTGACACTCTGTTTTATTCCCTCTTCACCGAAGTAGGCGAAGGCTATCGGAATGGCTATTGAACCACCGAGAACAACCTCGGCGAACTCGTTGAGTGAAACCGTTGCAAGGCCGGAGAGGGCAACGTCGTCCTCAGGTCCGAGGTAGCTGGCGTAGTTCTGGATGATGCCCATACCGAGCGAGAGTGTGAAGAATATCTGTCCTGCCGCTGCCAAAGCGGCCTCCCAGCTAACGTCGCTGAACCTCGGTTCCCAGAGGTACTCGAATCCCTTTATGGAGCTCCATTCAGGCTTAACCGGAGATCCGAGGGTCAGAGACCTTATGACGAGGAGTATTGCCGCAATGTAGAGTAACGGCATCATGACTTTGACCCAGCGCTCTATACCCTTGCTAACACCTTGTCCTACTGCGATGCCAAGGAGGCCAACAGAGATAGCCCAAAATACCAATACTTGGGGGGTGTTCTGTATGTAATTTACAAAGAAATCGTAGGTACTACTTGCACCCATGTATGCTCCCGTTGCACTGAAGTAGGTATAAGCTGCAGACCATCCGACGATGTGGAGGTAGTAGCCGTTCAAGAGCGATGTGACGGAGAATGCGAGCATGCCACCGATCATTCCAAAGATAACCGCCGTTCTGGGTTTTACGCTTTCCCTGGCCATCAGGTAAAACGTCGGACCTAGAGTACCGTGGCCATACTTGCCTCCGTATCTACCCTCGACCCACTCAATCCACATCACTGGAATTCCGAGGAGGAACAGTGCTACGAAGTATGGTATCATGAAGGCGCCGCCACCGTATTTGGCTGCCTGGTAGGGGAATCTCCAGAAGTTTCCTAGACCTATTGCGTTTCCTGCCATCGCTAAGATTAAACCCAATTTGGTTGCCCATCTATCTCTTTGCTCCATTCATTTCACCTCGTATAGTGTTGTACTAAAAACTATGCTGATGTACAAATATCAGCAATTGTGTCTATGTCTTGGAGGGTTAATAAACTTTTCTCTTGCCCTATTTCGACAAAAGACGATTTACATGGACTTAAAACATAGATTTTGGTATTTGTCAATGTGACAGCACAAAAAAGAGTTACAAAAACATACTTTGAAAAATTGTCAAGGATTAAAGATTAACTGAATAATATCTGAGTTTCCTGTCACCCTTGAATTTAAAAAGGATTTTGATGTTATTATACATAACCCGATGATTGGAACAAGAGTGAGCTGAAGGATGATGACCGACTTCTCGCTGAGGGTTATTATATTTTTCTTTGACAAATACAAATTTTTCCATACATCAATACTCTGTTTTATGCATTGATGCATGTTAAAAAGAACCTCTAAAGTCGTTTTTGTTAAAAACTTTTTAAAAACTTTTTGTTTATTAGAAAATGTATGTACATAACCTTTTGTTTAAAAATATCGGTTCTCTAGGCACTTTCATCGAAAAGTTTATATAGGCTATTGCTCAAGTTTGTATCGCCAATCACCTAAATTGGAGGGATGAACATGGTTGAGCAAGACCCATTTGAAATTGCTGTTAAGCAGCTTGAGAGGGCTGCCCAATATATGGATATAAGTGAAGAAGCTCTTGAGTTTTTAAAGAGACCACAAAGAATTGTTGAGGTCAGCATCCCAGTCGAGATGGATGACGGTTCTGTAAAGGTTTTCACAGGATTTAGAGTTCAATACAACTGGGCTCGCGGTCCAACAAAGGGTGGTATCAGGTGGCACCCTGAGGAAACCCTTAGCACTGTCAAGGCTCTGGCTGCTTGGATGACCTGGAAGACTGCTGTTATGGACCTCCCATACGGTGGAGGTAAGGGTGGTGTCATCTGTAATCCAAAGGAAATGAGCGAGAGAGAGAAGGAGAGGCTTGCAAGAGGATATATCAGGGCTATTTATGATGTTATAAGCCCATACACAGATGTCCCAGCCCCAGACGTTTACACTAACCCACAAATCATGGCTTGGATGATGGATGAATATGAAACCATCTCAAGAAGAAGAGACCCATCCTTCGGTATTATAACCGGTAAGCCACCAAGCGTTGGTGGTATCGTAGCAAGAATGGATGCCACAGCAAGAGGTGCTGCCTTTACAATTAGAGAGGCTGCAAAAGCCCTTGGATGGGACGGCCTCAAGGGCAAGACCATAGCCATCCAAGGTTACGGTAACGCTGGTTACTACCTCCACAAGATAATGAGCGAAGAGTTTGGAATGAAGGTTGTTGCAGTCAGCGACAGCAGGGGTGGTATTTACAACCCAGATGGACTCAACGCTGATGAAGTCCTTGAGTGGAAGAAGAAGACCGGTAGCGTTAAGGACTTCCCAGGTGCAACAAACATCACAAACGAAGAGCTCCTTGAGCTCGAAGTTGACGTCCTTGCACCATCAGCTATCGAAGAGGTCATTACAAAGAAGAACGCTGACAACATAAAGGCCAAGATCGTTGCTGAAGTTGCAAACGGTCCAACCACACCAGAAGCTGATGAAATCCTCTACGAGAAGGGCATACTCATTATCCCAGACTTCCTCTGTAACGCTGGTGGTGTTACAGTCAGCTACTTCGAGTGGGTACAAAACATAACCGGCGACTACTGGGACACCGAGACCACAAGGGCCAAGCTTGACAAGAAGATGAGCAAGGCATTCTGGGACGTTTACAACACACACAAGGAGAAGAACATCAACATGAGAGACGCCGCTTACGTACTCGCAGTCAGCAGAGTCTACCAAGCAATGAAGGACCGCGGATGGGTCAAGAAGTGATTTTTTTCTCCTCATTTTTCTCTTAATTCTTGTTTTAGAAAAAGAGATAAAAATTAGAAATTTCTTGGCTTTTCAATGACTCTTATGTTCATAATGCTTTTGTCCAGTATTCCCTCTCCTCCACCATGGCTTGGATCATTTCATCTTCGTCTTTGAACATGGTTCTCCTTGAGGGATTTTGCATGCCGTAGAACTCCATGAAAGGGCTTGGCCTCTTTTTAAATGGGTAATAGAGATAGATAGCTCCGAGAGTCCTATATGCTTCCGCCATCTCACTTATGACCCCTGCGGAAACGCCTTCAGCGTAGTGATAAACCGCTATAGCCTTGCTTACATCCACTAGATTGAAGTCCCTCTCAACAAGTTGCCTCCTCAAAATGTCTGTGGCTTGTTCTATGTCCTCTCTGTCTAGCTCTTCTATCTCTTCTCCGTCCCAGATGTTCCTAATTTTTATTCTCTGCACCTCTGGATTTTTCTCCACTTGAGCATCATACTCCGCAACAATCCACCAGTCATCAAGCGCTCCGGGGTCTAAAACCGTGAAGTACTTGCTGAGCTTTTCGTAAAACCCTCTAACCCTATGATAGTATTCCTCTTCGTGTCCCGTCATGGGGTAGCTCAGATATACCAGAGGTTTCTCTTTTTCATGGAAAATCAAATCTACAAACGTCTGAGGCGGGTGTCTAATTCCAAAGTGCAGGACGTATCTAACTTGAATTCCCTCTTTGTTAAGCTCATGAACGAGGGTCTTTACGTGGTTTATTGCATCCTCACGCCACATAACAAGGGTAGTAAGCTTGATGTTCTCTTTGTCTTCTCCGAAGCGTTCAAACCACTCCTTGTCGTGAATTATTCTTCTTCTGACGCTTAGAATGTCATCAAGCATTATGATGACCCTACTCGGTCTTAGAAGCTTCAGGTTGCTCAGGGTGAAGCCCAAAACGCTCCCACTTCCCCATCTAAAGAGGGCCGGGGTTGAGACTATATGGAATGCCTTTTCGCTCTTCTCGATTTCGTCTTTTATCCTTTTGAAAGCCTCATCTCGAATGCTGTTCATTAAGTCCGGATGGCTTATTGCAAAGTCTAAAACGTTTTTTCTTGTTATTTTGACGCCTTTTTCTCTTCCGACTTCCTTCAGGTAATCAAACACATGATAATACTGAAAGCTCTCGTTTTTTGCAAGTTTTAATGCGTCTTCCGCATATTCATCTCGCCCATTAAGGGGAGGACCCGTGAGGAGTATTATTTCTTTCATATTTCATCCCTCGCTTTTTGTAATTAGAATTTAGACTCCTCCCCTTTTCAATTTTGTGGATGTTTAAATGAGTTCATGCAAAAATTTTAAAAACACCCCACCTAATAGGACAGTAGAAAATATTTGCAAAAGCTTAGGCTTATAAAGTTATCAAACAAACCACTTGAGGTGATGCTCATGCCAAGGAACGATAAAAACAGAACTTTTGAAGGGGAGGAAGTTATTAGGGTTCCTCTTCCGAAGGACAACCAAGTGTTTGGAATAGTGGAGCAAGCACTGGGTTCAGGCTGGATGGATGTCAGATGCTCAGATGGAAAGGTTAGAAGATGCAGAATACCAGGAAAGCTTAGAAGGAGAATGTGGATTAAGGTGGGAGATGTGGTTATAGTCCAACCATGGGAAGTACAGAGCGACGAGAGGGGAGACATAGTTTATCGTTATACAAGGACCCAAGTTGACTGGCTTATCAGGAAGAACAAGATTACTCAGGACTTCCTTACTGGCGGTTTGACTCTGTGATGAATTATGAGAATTCAGGACATAGATAGGGAAATAGCACGCATCCTAGGATTAGAAGAACACAGAGAAAAGGATAGTGAGCTCTATAAAGTGTTTAGTGAGGTATTCGATAGGACGACAGTTGATACTCTCTCCTACTTCCACCGAAGGGGAAACATAGAGAAACTGCTCGGTGTGATTTCAACGGGAAAAGAGGCAAATGTGTTCATGGGCATTGATGCCGAGGGCAATCCCATTGCTGTTAAAATCTATCGCACCTATACAACTGAATTTAGGCGAATATGGGAGTATCTGGCAGCGGATCCAAGAATTGGGTATCTGCCGAAAGACATCAGAAAGCTTGTCTTTGTATGGACCAGGAGGGAATTTAAAAATCTCCAGAGGGCCATGAAATACGCTGTTAGGGCCCCGGAGCCAATAACGTTCAGCAATAACGTGCTCATAATGGAGTTTATCGGAGATGAATACCCCGCTCCAAGATTAAAAGACGTGGAAAAAGAGCTCAGCAAAGAAGAATTTGAAGAGCTTTATAACTTTGTCATGGATTCAATTGAAAAGCTCTGGAAAAGGGGAGACATGGTTCATGGTGACCTTAGTGAGTATAACATCCTTATATGGGATAAGCCAGTGATAATTGACTGGTCTCAGGCAACGGTAAAAAGGAATAGGATGGCACTCTCACTGCTTTATCGTGATTTGAGAAACATCATCAATTACTTCGCCAAAAAAGGAGTGAGCGTTGACAACCTTGAGGAGAAGTTTAAGGAACTGACGGGTGATTGATATGGACGAATTTGAAAAGAAGCTGAAAGAGTATGAGTATGTGGACAAGGAGGGAGAACCGGAAAAGTCCTTTGAGATTGAAGAGTTTGAAGCTCTTGGCGAGCAGGAAGAATTCGTGAGGATTCCAAAAGAGAGAATTGGAGTGGTTATTGGGAAAAAGGGCGAGACAAAGAAAAAGATTGAAGAGGCTACAAAAACCAAGATAGAGATAGACAGCCAGACTGGAGAGGTATTCATTACTTCTACAGAAAAAACCGACGATCCTTTGGCAGTATGGAAGGCGAGAGACATTGTGTTGGCCATCGGAAGGGGATTTTCCCCGGAGAGGGCATTTAGGCTGCTTAATGAAGGTGAGATTCTCGAAGTGGTTGACCTGACCGACGTTGTTGTAGGGAACGAGAAGAATGCACTTCCGAGAGTTAGGGGGAGAATAATCGGTAGAAAAGGCAGGACGAGAGAGATAATCGAAGAAATGAGCGGAGCAGATATAAGCGTCTACGGGAAGACTGTTGCCATCATTGGAAATCCAATCCAAGTTCAAATAGCTAAAACTGCAGTTGAAAAACTTGCAAAAGGTTCTCCACACGGAACCGTTTACAAATACCTTGAAAGAAGGAAGAAGGATTTAGAACTTGAAGGAGGCATGTACTATGGCAAATTCTGAAGCAAACAAGCTTTTTAAAGAATTTAAAATCCAGAGCGTCAGTGAGTTCTTTAGAAGAAATGCTGCAATGCTTGGTTATACCGGAAAAGTGCGCTCCTTTACAACCATTATTCACGAGGCTGTAACAAACTCTCTGGACGCTTGTGAAGAAGCTGGAATACCGCCCTACGTTAGAGTGGAGATAGAGGAGCTCGGATCTGAGCACTACAAAATAATCGTCGAGGACAACGGCCCTGGAATCCCTGAAAACTACATAGCACACGTCTTTGGTAAAATGCTTGCCGGTACAAAGGCCCACAGAAACATTCAAAGCAGAGGGCAGCAGGGTATTGGTATTAGCGGTGCTGTAATGTTTGCTCAAATCACAAGCGGTAAAGCTACTAGAGTCATAACATCCACTGGCGGGGATGAGATAATCGAGGCATGGGTTGGCATAGATGTGGAAAAGAACGAAGGAAAGATTTTCAAGAAGATAAAGCACCCCAATCCCACTGGATGGAGAGGAACAAGGATAGAGATGGAAGTCAAAGAAGTTCGTTACATCCGCTCTAAACAGGGCCCTTACTGGTATCTTAAGCTCACCGCTATAGCCAATCCTCATGCTCATATTGAACTTATAGAACCAGATGGAAAGCTGATAGTCTTCCCAAGGAGCAGTGAAGAAATTCCAGAGCCACCGGAGGAAATGAAGCCACATCCAAAGGGAGTAATGACGGATGACATTTACAGGATGGCCAGGAGGACATCAAGGACAACAGTGAGAACGTTCCTTATAGGCGAGTTTTCGAGAATAAGTGACAAAAAGGTAGAGGAGCTTGTGAAGTACATCGCGGCATTGAGGCTTATAAAGGAAGAGGAGGAGCAGAGAGTTAGAGAGCAACTCCTAAAGAGGCTCGCCGAAGGGGAGGTCGATAAAGTACTCGCAAGTTTTGGAAAGAAAGGCAAAAATGCCCTCAAGGAAGCCGAGAAACTCATGGAAAAGCCTCCTGAAAAGCTCACTTGGCACGAAGCTGAAGAGATTGTAGAGGCATTTAAGTACATGACTTTCTTGGCCCCACCCACCCATGGATTGAGGCCAATTGGAGAGCCAAACATAGAAAAAGGACTTTCGGGCATTTTAAAGCCAGAGTTCGTAACTGCCGTAACGAGACCTCCCAAAGTCTACCGCGGGGGGATTCCTTTCCAGGTAGAGGTGGGTCTAGCCTTTGGGGGAGAGCTAAGCAGTGGCTTTGACGTTCTTAGGTATGCTAACAGAGTTCCTCTGCTCTTTGATGCGGGTTCGTGTGTTATAACTTCAGCAGCAAGAAGCATTGACTGGAAGAGATACAGGGTGGATGATCTCGAAAGAACGCCGCTGGTGCTTTTGGTTAATGTGGTCAGCGTGCACGTCCCCTACACTTCTACAGGAAAGCAGAGTATTGCCAGTGAAGATGAAATATATGAAGAAATAAGACTCGCCATAATGGAAGTCGCTAGAAGGCTTGCCAAATATCTCGGAGGAAAACACCGCAAGCTCTACCAGGTGAAAAGAAGGAAGATATTTGAGAAGTATGTCCCTGAGGTAAGTAGGGCCTTAAGCATCCTAACTGGAGAGCCTGAAGACACGATAAAGAACCTCCTAATAAAGATGATTGAGAAGAAATTTGAAACAGTAGAAGAAAACAAGGCGGAGGCTGATGGAAATGCTTAAACGTGAGAGGCCCAAGGAACGCTTCAGCTACGACCCAAGAAAGGTCCTTCAGAAACTCGAGGAATTTGGAAAAGAAATCCTTGAAGAACTAAAAGCTGGCAGGAACCCCTTCATAGATGTTCCCACCAGAGGTCTCAGCAACGTTTACTTCGACGAAAAAGACCGCGTGATTAAGATGGGTGACAAGACTTCAAGGAGATATCTCTTTAACGTTGCCCATGCGAGAAAATTCATGCAGACGCTCTTGATAGCGGCTTATATAAAGAGGTTAGTTGCCGAGGGCAAACACGCGAGCTTGAGAGAAGCTTACTATGCAAACAAACACACCATTCCCGGCACACATGAAAATACCTTCGAAGACCAGAGCGAGAGCGACCCCATCATAGAGGATTTGGAGAGAATGTTCGGAGTTTTGAGAGAGGAAATGCACATAACTGCAGACAGAAGAGGATACATTTACGGGGACATAGTCATTAAAGATGGCGAAGACGAGTTCAACGCTTCAAAGCTTGGTATGGGTGGATGGGCAGTTCCTGGAACAGTGGAGCACATAGAGTTCCCGGAAATCAATGTGGATTACGTCCTTGTAGTAGAAACCGCCGCTATGGCCGATAGGCTTATAGAAGAAAAGTATCCGAAGAAGGAGAAAGCCTTAATAGTGGCAACTCAAGGTCAGGCTTCAAGAGGTGTTAGAAGACTTATACACAGGCTCCACTACGAGGAAGGTTTGCCAATCATCGTCTTTACTGATGGTGACCCCTACGGATGGTATATATACTCTACAATCAAGCAGGGCTCAATAAATCTCGCTTACCTCAGCGAAAAGCTTGCAACGCCAGAGGCAAAATTCGTTGGTATGACGATGGACGATATTAAAAAATACGGTCTCGAAAACGTTACAGAAAAGCTCAAGGGAATCCCACCGAACAAGAAAGGCGGTCCAACGGGAGATTACAAGCGTATCATAGAGGAGATGAACTACCCATGGTTCCAGAACAAGGAGTGGCAGAGACAGCTTAAGTTGGCTCTCAAATGGGGAGTAAGGATTGAACAGCAGGCTCTGGCAAACAAGAGTTTGGAGTTCGTTGCGAAGAAATACCTCCCCGAAAAAATTGCCAACGAGGAGCTCCTGCCATGACGACAACTGAAGAGCTTATAGCTCAGATAAATAGGGTTTTGGACGACATAAAAACAAACATGAACAGGTTATTTGAGAATTTTGACCCTCTTTATTTAGCTTTTAATTTAAACCGCAATCTTGCCTTTCTTAGAGACCTGGAAGATGAACTTTCCCGCAGAGTTGGTGAAACGCTCTCTTATGCAACATCAAGTAAAAAGGAAGTAGACCCACATATTAGAAGAATTCTGTTAAGAAATCACTACCGCATGCTAACCCTCGAGCGGCTTAGAACAGCGATAACCGCCCATAAGATGGCTCTTGCCACAATTGAATCCAACTATACCTTCTACAAGGGGAAGAAAGTCATCGAGATTAAGGACATTACCAACAAAGAGGACCTTGATTCAATGAAAGTGTCTGAAAAGCCCATTAAACTTGGGAGGATAGAAATACTGCCATATCTGGCTTATTCGGGGGATGTCCTTAGGATTCTAAGTCAGAAAGACACCAAGACCAGAGATACATTTAAGGAAATAAAATCCAAGCTCAAAGAAAAAGGACAGGTGCAAAGAAAGGGAATGAGGATAGAGGTAGAGTACTGGCAGGGCGGGCGGTTAAAGAAGGAGAAAGTCGAGCTTCCGCTGGACGCAGATGTGGACAGAGAACTCAAGAAGCGCTTTGGCCAGAAGTTCAGATGGAGGCTCTTAACCTACGTGAAAACCAAGGGGGTTCTTATAAACAGCCACTACACCATAGATAATTTGGCGCTTGCCTATGCTTCTCTCTATCCAGAAGAGGGAGCTAAAATCCTTGCCCTCGATTTGTTCAGGTATTATTACCTAACCTCTGAAAAAGAAAGAGAGACAATCGGCTTATATCCTCAGCTAAGGCCGTGTATAGATTGTCACTACTCAATTTTTGATCTGCCGTTTATGGATGAGCCCGGGTTCCGTACCGGATTTGGCAGCATGCTTCTCATTAGAAAATGCGAGGCTGAAACCCTTTTAAGCGGGAGAAGGAGCGAGATTTCAAACATTCCAAACTACCTTTTGGGCGGAGTTATCCTTTATGGTGTTAGCCCGTTCGATGAGAAAAAAGTCAGCGAGCTACTTGGGATAAATGAAGAGGAGCTTAAGGAGGCTATCGAAAAATTCGTACTTTCTGGCCTGCATATGAGTCTGTTTGAGGATACAAGCAAATTTGAGAGGTTTATGCCGAAGAGTGATAAAGCAAAGCAATTTTTGGAGCTTCTCCAAGGGTGAGGGGATATGAAGATCGAGATAAAGGCGAGGAATAATGATGACCTTTTGAGGAAGCTAGAGGAGAAGCTCAATAAAGACGTCACCGAGGTTTACATAAATCTCCGGCCGACCAAGATAATCCTTGTGAAAATACTTGAAAGGGCCCCAAATGTGAAGGTCATTGGATGCCCTCCCAGTTTGTATCCAAAGGTCTCCAAAAAAATTATCAAAGCCCTCAATCAAATGGGAATCAAGCTTGTTCCTATGAACCATTCCCGGGGAAGGCCTAAAAAGTACGATCCAGATACCTTAAAGCTTATTGAAGAACTCATTAAGAAGGGGAAAACGCCTAGAGAAATAAGTGAAGAGCTCAACATTCCACTGAGAACCGTCTATTATATAATAAACGGTAGGTAGATGAGTAGATACTGCCATTTTTGCTTATGTTGCTTTGTCAAAAGTATGAGACAAGCCAAGTATTGGTTTATCTCAGCAAGAAGACACTACCGTGCAAAAAAGCTATGAAAATCATATGGAGTTTTGAGATAAGTTTAAAAGAACCGGTTAGGTTTCCTAATGGAGGTGAGAAGATGTTTGAAACCCAGGAAGAGATTCCCGAGATTAAAGAGAGGCTTCATAGAGTTGGCATAACAAACTTAAGAACAATAGCGAGGATAAACTGGAAAGGTAAGCTTTACACTTTTATCCCAACGTTTGAGATAACGATAGACGTTCCTGAGGAAAAGAAAGGCATTCACATGAGCAGGCTTGTTGAAAGCATTACTGAAACGATGAGCGAGGCAATTGAGGAAGAAGTGAAAGAAGCACACACCTCCCTCGAAGAACTCGGCCTTTCGGTTATAAAGAGGCTGGAAAGAAAGCATCCGCACAAAAGGGCTGAAGTATGGATTAAAACACAGCTTATTATGGAAAGAGAAACCCCTGCAAGCAAAAAACTCAGCCTTGAGACGTATGATGTTGAAGTCGGAGTAATAAAGGAGCCGGAAAAGCTCGAAAAAGTTTTAAGGGTTATTGTAATTGGAAACACTGCTTGCCCACATGCTATGGCCAATAATCAGGGGAAAACCCACATTCAGAGAGCAGTTGCCAGGCTTGAAGTAAGAACGGACTATGATGAGGCAATCGCTCTTGAGGACATGATAGATGTTGTGGAGAGTTCTTTCAGCTCCCCGACATATACTCTATTGAAGACGATTGATGAGAACGCAGTTGTTCAGAACATGTATTCAAACCCCAAATTCGTGGAAGACGTTGCGAGGGAGATAATCTTCAAGGCAAAGCAGAAGTTTAAAGGTAAAATCCACGTGAAAGTCATAAGCCATGAGAGCATACACAAGCACGACGTTATAGCTGAAACCTGGTATTAGTCTTTTCTTCTCTAAATTTTTAAAAGAAAAGAAATCAAAGGAGCATTCTTGCGTCAACTGCAACTGCACTGTCTTCGTAAGCAAAAATTGGGTTTATATCAAGTTCCTTTATTTCGGGCAGCTCTAGGGATAATTCTCCGACTTTGACTATGATGTCTGCGAGAGCATCAATGTTAACAGGCTTTTCTCCTCTTGCTCCAGCAAGGATTGGGTAAGCCTTTATCCCTTTGATCATCTCAAGGGCTTCTTCTTTGCTTATTGGAGCAACTCTGAAGCTTACATCTTTGAGAATCTCGACGAATATTCCACCGAGACCAAACATCACTGCGGGGCCAAATTGTGGGTCTCTTATCATACCAACGATGACTTCCTTGCCAAGTGGGAGCATCCTATAAACTATGACACCCCAAAGGTCAGCATCGGGTTTATAGTTTCTTGCATTTTGCATAATAGTTCTGAAGGCTTCTCTAGCCTCTTCGTCGTTCTTTATGTTAACCTTAACACCACCGGCGTCGCTCTTGTGGATAATTTGTGGAGAAACGATCTTCATAACAACTGGGTATCCTATTTCCCTTGCGAATTGAACGGCCTCTTCTTCGTTCCTTGCGACCTTAAACTCCGGAACTGGAATGCCGTAAAGCTTGAGAATTTCCTTTGCCTCCGGTTCGACAAGTGGTCTGTTTTCGGCTTTTGCCTTTTCGATTATTTCCCTAGCTTTTGCAACTCTATCCATAGCTACCACCTCGATTATAGTGATGACAGTTTCAGTTATGTTGACAATGTTAAAAGTCTTTCCATTTCGAATGTGGTTGAAGCTGTCGATTACTATAAATAGGATGGGGGAGATATCCCTTACAGGTGATTGAAATGAATAGAAAAATCATTGGAGGAGCATTAGTGATTTTTGTTCTTCTGGCTGTGATTGTATTTCACCAAACGAAAGCTGAAGAAGGTTCTACTGCCCTCGCACTTTATGATTCTGCCAAGATTGGAGTTGTCGAGAAGACGATTCAAGTTGAGCTGAAAACAGGGATAAATAAAGTCCCTCTAGATATGCTTGAGGGGCTCCGAATTGATGAAGTTACATTAAAGCCTCTTGACGAGAAAGTGAAGGTACTCGGTGTTGTAAGCAAGGGGACAGCGGGAAAGAACCTTATGGAAGCGAACATAGGAGAAGAGATTACGGTAAAACTGAAAAGCGGAGAAACCGTAAGCGGCGAGTTTTTGGGGTATGAAGACGGGAAAATAGCAATACAGGGAGATGGATATTATCTGGTAAGCTCTGAAGACATTGCTTACATGAAAATGGACTCAATCGGAGAAGAAAGCACTGCAGAGATCTATGCCATAGTAAACGCTGAGGAAGATGGAAAGTACTTCTTTAAGCTCATTTACAGGGTTGGAGGAATAAGCTGGAGCTCAAGGTACAAGCTCTACCTTAGAGACAGGGCCGAGTTTTATGGGTATGTGGTGATTGACAATCCTACCAACAAGAGCTTTGAAAACACTGACGTTCTTCTTGTTTCGGGAGATGTTCAGTTTTACCAGCCTCCCCAGATAATTATGGATAGATACTATGCACTAGAGGCAGCTACAAAAGAAGTACCTCAGCAACCAATCCAGAGGATAAAATTGGAGGCTTTTTATCTCTACAAACTCGGAACTATTGACATTGAGGCGTTTGAGAAAAAGCTCATCCCTTACATATACCAGGAGAGCGAGTTTACGCGGGAATACCTCTATGAAAGCCATCCCTACGGTGGAAGTCAAGATGTTTATGAGATACTCTCCCTAAAGACAAGTGAAGTCCTGCCCAGAGGTGTTGTGGAAATTTACAAAGAAATGGAAGACAAGAACGTCTTGATTGGAGAACAAATGATAGATCACACTGCAAAAGGCGACATTTTGAGGCTTAAGTTAGGCAGAGATGTAGACTTAAAAGGAAAAACGGAAGTGCTGGAAGAAAAGCACGGAGAAAGATATTCTTACTATAAAATCAAAGTTACGATAGAAAACTTCGGCAAAGAGAGCAGGGAAGTGATTGTCAGACACTACAAGTGGCGTGGAAAAATCTTGGAAAGCTCCGTGAGCCCAATAGTAGAGACAGCTAACTACGTGGAATTCAAAGTAACGGTTAATCCGGAAGAAAAGGAAGAAATAATTTTCGATTATGAGGTGACCTATTAAAGCTTTCTCAAGAGGATTTCGTAGCTCTTGTTTTCTTTTACTATTTCCAGCACAAGGCTCTTCTCATAGTCCAGGAACCTTGTGCCCTTTAAAGTGTATCCCTCCTCTTTCAGGTGGTTCATTATGCTCAATCCTAGGTCTCCGAAAAGTTCCGCTGCCATCGTGGCAAAACTCGGCTCTTTTATGCCCAGTTCAACATGATATTTTTTAGCCAGTTCAAAAACGTCCATGCTATCACCCGTAGGATACTTAGCATTCAGAACTTTAAGCTCTTTCGATTCCTAGAAAAGTTGTTAAGTGGCGGGCCGGACGGGATTTGAACCCGCGACCACCGGGTTAAAAGCCCGGTGCTCTAACCAGGCTGAGCTACCGGCCCTCGATAAGTTAGGGATTGCAATGCTCTTATA
>LDZQ01000470.1_pt1 | contig 15222 bp, 14 predicted proteins | sample 615361 | NCBI WGS metagenome assembly LDZQ01 (sample SAMN03408297, study PRJNA278302) | terrestrial metagenome | isolation source: oil reservoir sample I2 | place: USA: Alaska, North Slope, Ivishak formation | collected 2013 | reverse complement strand
AACTTTTTTACCATAGGAAAACTTTTGATTTCTATTTGATATTTATCAGATAGATTTTTGATAAAGTTTGGTAAGGTTTCTTCTGAAGGGAGGACTACGGTAAACCAGAAGTTAAGTCTATGTTCTCTGAGATAGGCATGGGTAACCTCTGGCAGTTCTGCTATTTCATAAACTATGTTTATTCTTTCTTCTGGGATAGAAGTTCCACATAAACAGGTATAATACCCCAATTTTATCGAGTTGACTGTGGCTCCAAAATGCCTAATAATTCCTTCTTTTTGAAGGTTTTTTAAAAATTCTATTATTTCTTCCTCTGAAAGGTCGAATTTTTTAGCCAAAGTTTCAAAAGGTTTTTCTTCTATAGGGAATTCTTGCTGTAATAGGTTTAGCAGGTTTTTTTTATCTTTTTGAGAAAGTGAAAACTTTTTTGCCATTTGTTTTTATCCCTTCTTTTAAGATTTGATTTTCTATGATAATATAAAAATCGATTGTTTACAACGGAGGCTTGAGATGGAAATAAAGGCCAAAGAAATTTTTGAACTTCTGCCTCATCGCTATCCTTTTTTATTAATAGATAAAATTTTAGAGCTTGATAAAGAAGGTGAATACATAAAGGTATTAAAAAACGTCACCATAAATGAACCTTTTTTCCAGGGACATTTTCCAGGTAATCCCATAATGCCTGGTGTTTTAATTTTGGAGGCTATGGCACAGGCAGCGGCTGCTGGACTTAAGTTTATTTTCCCAGAGTATAAGGATAGGCTTTTTGTGTTTGCAGGGGCTGATAAGGTAAGGTTTAGACATTCGGTTTATCCTGGAGATACCTTAATTTTAGAGGCCAGGGGATTTAAAAAGAAAGGACATATTATTAAAACTTATGCGGTGGCAAAGGTAGGAGAAAAAGTAGTGGCTGAGGCAGAGTTAATTGCAGGATTGAGAGAGGAGGACTAAAGTTTATGGCTAAAATACATCCTACTGCCTATATAGATCCTTCTTCGGAGATAGAAGAGGGTGTAGAAATAGGACCTAATGTTTATATTGGCCCTAAGGTTTTTATAGGCAAAGGCACCATCATCAAGCCATATTCTTACATAGAAAAAAACACTAAAATTGGAGAAAACAACATAATCGGTCCATCTGCGGTTATTGGAACAGACCCTCAGCATTTAGGATACAAAGGAGAAGAAACCTTTGTAGAGATCGGAAACGGTAATATTATCAGAGAGTTTGTTACCATCCATAGAGGGACTCCTTATGATGATGGCATTACCAGGATAGGTAATCATTGTCTTTTGATGGCCTATGTGCATATAGCCCATGATTGCAAGGTAGGGGATCATGTGGTGATGGCAAACGCCGCAACTTTAGGAGGACATGTAAGGGTAGGTGACCGAGTGGTTATGGGAGGTTTTTCAGCAGTACATCAGTTTTGCAGAATAGGGGCGTATGCTTTTGTAAGTGCTATGACAGGGATAGACAAGGATGTGCCTCCTTATGTAAAGGTTTTTGGAGTCCCTGGGAAAATTCAAGGGATTAACTTGGTTGGATTAAGAAGGGCTGGTTTTACTAAAGAGGATATAAGAAAAATTTCTCAAGCCGTGGGTTTTTTTCTTGACGCACCAGCTACGATAAAAGAGGTGGTTCAGGAGTTGCGTGAAATTTTTAACGAAGACCCAGTAGTTAATGAACTTGTTAAGTTTTTAGAGAATCCCTCTCGTCAGGGAATTATGAGGAGAAAACCTTTCGAGGGTGAAGAGGCTTTTTAAAGGTTTATGGAGACTACTTCTGTAGGCCTCATCTCAGGTGAGGGAGAGTTCCCTTTAATTTTGGCTCAGGTTTTAAAAAAACAAGGTTATAGAGTAGTGGCTGTTTGTTTTTCTAAAGAGCAAAAAAGGCGACTTGATCCTTTAGTAAACAGGGTGGAAGAAGTAGGGATAGGTCAGCTGGGAAAACTTATCAAGATTTTTAAAAAAGAGCAGGTAAAAGATTTGGTATTTTTAGGAAAGTTAGATAAAAGTAAGGCCCTGAAGATAGGGATTCCAGACGTCAAGGCTTTTTTATTATGGAAACGTCTTAAAAACCGAGAAGACAACACTATCTTAAAGGCAGTAGCCGAGGAGTTAGAAAAAGAGGGCTTTAGAATAAGAGGACCTGCTGAGTTTTTAAAAGAATTTTTGACCCCAGAGGGGGTTTTAACTAAAAGAAGTCCTAATGAGGATGAATGGGAAGATATTAGATATGGCTTTTATATTGCTAAAAAAATAGGGGCTCTCGACATAGGTCAGTGTGTGGTGGTAAAAAACAAGATGACGGTTGCTGTAGAAGCTATGGAAGGAACAGATGCGACGATTTTGAGGGCAGGAACGTTAAGAGAAGATACGGTGGTCATAAAAGTAGCTAAACCTATCCAGGACTTAAGGTTAGACTTGCCGGTGGTAGGATTAAATACGATAGAAAATCTGATAAAAGCTAAAGCTAAAGTTTTGGCATTAGAAGCAGAGAAGACTTTTTTTCTTCAGCAAGAAAAGTCGTTAGAACTTGCTAACAAACACGGTTTAGCTATTGTAGGCTATAGAGGAACCGATGGAGAAGCTTAGGGTAGGTATCATCGGGATAGGTCATTTAGGAAGGTTTCATGCTGAAAAGCTTGCTCAGATAGATAAGGCAGATCTGGTAGCTTTGGTAGACATAAATCCCGAAAGAGTACAAGAAGCGGTTAAAAAACTTAAAAAACTTGGAAAAAATCCTCAAATTTTTTCTAACTATAGAGACATAGCTAGGTTAGTAGATGCGGTGGTGATAGTTACTCCTACTTTTACCCATTATGAAATAGCCAAGTTTTTTATAGAGAAAGAAAAAGCCGTTTTTTTGGAAAAACCTATTACTAACGAATTAAATTTAGCGGAGGAATTGGTAAATCTTGCTGAGAAAAAAAACGTTCCTTTACAGATAGGGTATATAGAACGATTTCAGGAGGCAGTAAAAGAGGCTATTTCAAAGATAAAAAATCCGGTTTTTATAGAAGCCCATAGACTTTCCTGTTTTACTGAAAGAAATTTAGATATAGATGTGATTTTAGACCTAATGATCCATGATTTAGACCTGGTACTTATGCTGAAACCTGGTAGAAAAGTTGAGTTTATACATGCAGTAGGAGCTCCTTTCTTTACCAACCTTCCAGACATAGTAAATGCTAGATTGGTTTTGGATGATGGGACTACCTGCAACCTTACTGCCAGTCGTTTGTCTTTAAGCAGACAAAGAAGAATAAGAATTTTTGAAAAAGGAAGTTATGCGGTGATTGATACCTTAGAGAAAAGTTTTCTTTATGTTCAGGTTGACCCTAGTACTAAGGAATACTTTCAAGAAAAAAAACTTTTTCCACAAGATGATCCTTTGAAAAGTGAGCTGATTCATTTTGTAGAAGGGATTTTAGCTGGTAGACCTCTTTCCCCTAATGGGAAGGAGGGGTTGCAATCCTTAGAATTAGCGTTTCAAATAAGAAAACAGGTTGAGCAAAATCTGAGAAAATTCTTATGAGTTCAGAAGCCTCTTGCAAAATCTTTATCATAACCGGTGAGTTGTCTGGAGACCTTTACGGTTCTCTTTTGATAAAAAGAATAAAAGAGGTTAATGCAGCTTTTCAGTTCGTGGGTGTAGGTGGTCCAAAGATGAGAAGTCTTGGGATAGATATACTTTTTTCTGCTGAGCCTCTAGCTTTAGTAGGTTTACCTAATCTGTCAGAATTAAAGAAATACTGGTTTGTATATAAAAAGATTAAAGAATTTTTAGCTAAAAAATTGGTAGATGCTGTGGTTTTAGTCGATTTTCCTGGGTTTAATCTTAAGATAGCTAAATTAGCTAAAGAAATGGGTTATCCGGTTATTTACTATATAGCTCCGCAGGTTTGGGCATGGCATAAAAGACGGATCAAAATTTTAAAAAAATATGTGGATAGACTTTATGTAGTGTTGCCTTTTGAAAAGGAGTTTTTTAATTCTTATGAAATCCCAGCTATTTTTTTAGGTCACCCTATCTTAGACCTTATCAAGGTTAATCTTTCTAAAGAGATGCTTTTTGAAATTTATGGGTTAGATGAAGAAAAACCTATTTTAAGCTTTTTCCCCGGAAGTAGAGAAAAAGAAATTCAAAGACATGTCCCCCAATTTTTAAAAATTTATCGCATGGTAAAAGAAAAGGTCCCTGAAGTACAGGGAATAATGGTTAAGGCTTTAGGATTAAAAGATTCTTTTATCTGGGAAGGAGCTAAAAAGGAGATTAAGGTGGTAGAAAATACTCAATATGAGATCTTGAAGTATTCTACCGCGGCTCTTTTAGCTTCAGGTACTATAACCTTAGAAGCAGCCATTATAGGTACCCCCGCGGTAGTTACTTATTTTCTTCCTTACTGGATGATGAGTTTAGCTAAAAGATTGGTTAAAGTTCCTTTTATCAGTCTTCCTAACCTTATACTTGGGAAAGAGGTTTATCCAGAAATAGTAGGATTTAGGAAGACTCAAGAGGAGATTATTGTTCACCGCTTGATTGAACTTTTAAAAGACCGTACCAAACAAGAACGGATTAAAAGAGATTTGGAGGGTTTAAAAAGATTACTTGGGGCTCCTGGTGCTAGTTGGAGGATCGCTGAAGATATGGTAAGGTATTTGATGTCTTTAAAACGCAAGGTTTCTTGACAAATTATATAAGTTTTTATATTATTAATTTAATTTTTTAGGAGGTTGATCATGGCAGAAGACTTGAAAAAAATGTACTATACAATAGTTACAGACCATTTTCCTTCAGAAATAAGAATAACTTTTGGAGATCAAACTTTGATATATAAAAAAAGGACCTGGGATATAGAGGTTGAACCGGGTGTGATAGAAAGGAGAGGATTAAGATATGGAGAAAATCCAGACCAAGAAGCAGCACTTTATGAGTTGGTAGCAGGAAATCTGATTTTAGGAGAATGTGAGTTTATTCATCCCAATTTAGGGTTGGTTTCTTCTTTAAGAGAACAGGATTTTATTCAGTTCGGAAAACACCCAAGTAAAATCAACCTTACTGACATCGATAGCGGTTTAAACATCCTTAGGTATCTTAACGAAAAACCTTGTTGTGTTATCATCAAACATAACAATCCTTCTGGGGTAGCTTATGGAAATAGTTTAGAGGAGGCGTTTTTACGGGCTTTTAAGGCAGACCGTATCGCAGCTTTTGGCGGAGTGGTAGTATTAAACAGGCCTGTAGATAAGGCTTGTGCGGAGGCTATAGCTTCTAATTATTTTGAGGTAGTAGTTGCTCCAGAATATGAAGAAGGAGCTATAGAGATTTTAAAAGCTAAAAAATCTTTAAGAATAATACGGATTAAACGGATGGATCGACTTCAGAACTACAGAAATTATAAAATTGTAGAGTTTAAAAGTCTCATAGATGGTGGCCTTATAGTACAGGTTTCTCAAAGTAACAAGATTAATCGTCCTGAAGATCTGAAACCTGCGGTTGCGGTAAAAGATGGGATCGAGTACAAATGCCTAAGAGAACCTACCGAAAGAGAGGTTAAAGACATGCTTTTTGGTTGGGCTGTAGAACTTGGGGTTACTTCTAACTCGGTTTTGTTTGTAAAGGATGAATGCACCGTAGCCATCGGAACAGGAGAACAAGACAGGGTTGGTTGTACTGAGATAGCCATCTTTAAAGCCTACACTAAGTTTGCTGATTTGCTTTGCTACGAAAAATATGGGATTCCTTACAAACAATTGGAGTTAGAAGTAGCAAAAGGAATCCGTCCCAAGGAAGATAAAGAAAGGATAGATGAAGAAACCAAGGAAAAAAAGGCAGGTTTGATAGGGGCGGTGATGGTTTCTGACGGATTTTTACCATTTAGAGATTCGGTAGACGTGGTGGCTAAACAAGGAGTTACGGCGATTTTACAACCAGGTGGTTCAATAAGGGACTGGGAGGTTATAGAGGCTTGTAATGAATATCAAATTGCCATGAAATTTACCGGACAAAGGGCTTTTAGGCACTAAACATTTTGTTTTTTTCAACTTCAAATCATTACTAAAAAAGAAAGCAGGGGGGTTATAATGAATAAAATACCTTTTACACCTGAAGGTTTAGAAAAAATAAAAAAGGAACTTGAATATCTTATCAAGGTTGAAAGAAGAAAGGTAATCAAGGCTATCGAAGAGGCCAGGGCACACGGTGACCTTTCGGAAAATGCCGAATACGAAGCAGCTAAGGAGAGGCAAGCTCATATAGAAGGAAAGATCCAGGAACTTTCAGGGATTTTAGCCAATGCTGAAGTAATACCACCTTTAAACAAAGCTCCTGATAGGGTACAGTTTGGAGTAAAGGTCAAACTTTTAAACCTGGACACCGATGAAATAGTGGTTTATAAGATAGTAGGTCCCTATGAGACAGACCCTTCAAAGGGTATTATTTCAGTTAATTCTCCTATAGCTAAAGCTTTGATAGGAAAGGAGATAGGAGATGTAGTTCAAGTAAAAACACCTTCTGGTATAAAAAATTTTGAAATTTTAGACATAGAAATTTAAGCTTTGGGTTGTATTTTAGCATAAAACTAATAAAATTTGATCTTGTAAAATTAAAAACTAACTTAAGCGGAGGTCTACATGGATTTTTTAGCTAAAAAATATCTTTTCACCCCTGGTCCGGTTCCTGTTCCTCCTAAGGCCCTTCTGACGATGGCTCAGCCGATGACCCATCATAGACTACCAGAATTTTCTGAAATTTTAAAAGAGATAAGAGAGAACCTAAAATATCTTTTTCAGACAAAGAATAACGTCTATTTTTTTGCTTCTTCTGGTACTGGTGCGATGGAGGCAGCTATTTTAAATCTTTTTTCTCCTGGAGACAAAGTATTGGTAGTTTCTGCAGGAAAGTTCGGGCAACGTTGGTTCGAACTTGCGAAAACTTTTGGTTTAAATCCTTTGGTAATAGACTTACCTTGGGGCAAAGCGGTAAAATCCGAGCAAGTAGAAGAGGTTTTAAACTCGCATCCTGACATCAAAGGGGTTTTACTCCAGGCTTGTGAAACCTCCACAGGCGTTAAACACCCTGTTAAAGAGATAGCACAGCTTACTAAAAATAGAGAAACTGTGATAGTAGTTGATGCTATCACCGGCCTTGGGGTGTTTGACATACCTATGGATGAGTGGGGACTTGATGTAGTGATCACAGGCTCTCAAAAGGCTTTAAGCCTTCCTCCTGGGCTTTCTTTTATAGCCTTTTCTGAAAAGGCTGAAAAGCTCTCAGAAAAATCTACTTTGCCTAAATATTATTTTTCTTTAAAAAAAGAAAAAAAAGCCTATGAAAAGGATACTACTTCTTTTACCCCAGCCGTAAGCCTTCTTTTAGGGCTGAGGGTGATTTTACAAAGAATAAAAGAGATAGGCCTTAAAGCGCTTTTTGAACATTATCAAGTCCAAGCTAATGCTTGTAGAGCAGCAGTAAAGGCCTTAGGACTTAAGATTTTTCCAGAGGTGCCTTCAGAATCATTAACGGTGATAGAGGTTCCTGAGGGGGTTAAAACAGGAGAACTTATTAACTTTCTTAAGAACAAATTAGGGATTATTTTTGCAGGAGGCCAGGATCATCTAAAAGGAAAGATTATAAGGATAACCCATATGGGAGATCAAAGTTTGTTTGACTTGCTTGTAGCTATTTCGGCTTTAGAGGTAGGGTTAAATCTTTTTGGGTATCAAGTAGAGTTAGGGGCTGGTGTTAAGGCAGCTGAAAAGGTTATCTTTGAACACCTAAAACATAGATATTTTTAAAAATTAAAAATATTAAAAGGAGGAAAAGGTGAAAATGAAGGTTCTTATTTCTGACTCACTTTCTGAAGAAGGTATAAAGATTCTTGAAGAACAAGGGTTAGAGGTTATCTATAAACCTGGTTTGCCTTATGAGGAACTTTTAGACCTGATCGGTGAGGTAGAAGGTCTTATTATAAGAAGTGCTACTAAGGTAACCAAAGAGGTTATAGAAAGGGCAAAAAAACTTAGAGTAATAGGTAGAGCAGGTACAGGGCTTGACAATGTAGACCTTCAGGCAGCCAACGAGAAAGGTATAGTCGTGATGAATGTTCCAGGAGGAAACAGTTTAGCAGCAGCAGAACATGCTTTAGCCCTTCTTTTTGCTTTAGCAAGAAAAATCCCTCAGGCAGTAGCCTCTATAAAAGCTGGGAAATGGGAAAAGAAAAAGTTTATAGGGGTAGAGGTGAATAATAAAGTTTTAGGTATCATAGGTTTAGGAAGGATAGGGGGGATTGTAGCAGAAAGAGCTTTAGGACTTAAGATGAAGGTTATAGCCTATGACCCCTTTGTAACCCCTGAAGCTGCTGAGAAAAAAGGGATAGAGCTGGTTAGTTTAGAGGAGTTGTTTAAAAGAGCAGATTTTATCACCATCCATACGCCTTTAACCAAAGAGACATATCATTTGATCGATGAAAAAGCTTTTTCTTTGATGAAAGACGGGGTTTATCTTATCAATTGTGCGAGAGGTGGGATAGTAGATGAAGAAGCATTGTATAAGGCTATGGTGTCTGGTAAGGTAGCTGGGGCAGCCCTTGATGTTTTTGAAAAAGAACCTATAGACCCTGATCATCCTTTATTAACTTTAGAAAATTTTATCGGAACTCCACATCTTGGAGCTTCTACAGTTGAGGCTCAAAAGGTAGTAGCTGTAGAAATAGCTAAACAAGTAGCTGATTACCTGACAAAAGGTATCATAAGAAATGCGGTTAACGTGCCATCGATTAGTCCTGAAACCCTTAAGATTATAGGTCCTATCATTACTCTTGCAGAAAAAATGGGGCTTTTAGCTACACAGATTACTGATGGGGCTATCAAAGAGGTAGAAATAAGCTATAGAGGAGAGATTTCACAGTTAGACGTAAGACCGGTTACCATAGCTTTGGTAAAAGGACTTCTTTACCCCTTCTTAAAAGAGGACGTAAACTATGTAAATGCCCTTATCAGGGCTAAAGAAAGAGACATCAAGGTAATAGAATCTAAAATAGAGATGGCAGAAGATTTTACCTCGCTTATTAGCCTCAAGGTTATCCACACTGAAGGTACTACCATCGTAGAAGGAACTCTTTTTGGTAAAAAGGAACCACGTATAGTTAAGATAAATGGTTTTAGGTTAGATGCTTTACCTGAAGGGCATATGCTTTATATTTTTAATGAAGACAAACCAGGGGTTATAGGGCAAATAGGAACCATTTTAGGCAAACACAACCTTAACATATCAAGGATGTATGTTGGTCAGGACCCGATGAAACAGACTAACGTGATCCTTCTTAGCTTAGACCAGCCTCCTACAGCAGAAGCCCTGGAGGAATTAAACAAATTAGATACCGTATATTTGGTAAAACCCTTAGAACTTTAACCATGGAAAAGCTTAATTTAAGAAACTATACCTTAGAAGAAATAGAGGTTTTGATCTCACATCTTGGTGAGCCTAAATATCGTGCAGAACAGATTTTTCACTGGATTACTTGTAAAGAAGCCATTGATTTTGACCAGATGACAAACCTTCCTAAGGTATTACGAAAAAAATTGGCAGAAACCTTTACTCTTGAGTTGCCAGAAGTAGTTGAAAAGATTTCAGATCTAGAGGGAACTACCAAATTCGCTCTAAAATTACAGGATGGTGAGATCATAGAGACGGTGGTCATCCCTGAAAGAGACCATTATACCCTTTGTGTCTCAACTCAGGTAGGATGTGCGATGGGGTGTAAGTTTTGTCTTACGGCTAAAGGAGGTTTTAAAAGAAATCTAGAGGTCTATGAAATAATCTCTCAAGTGATTATAGCACGTCTGTATCTTAAGGAAATAAATAGTTTGCTTCCTTTAAGAAACATTGTTTTTATGGGTATGGGAGAGCCTTTAGCTAACTACGAAAACTTGATAAAAGCTTTAAAGATCCTTGCCCATCCTTTGGGGTTTAATGTTTCTAAAAAAAGGTTAACGGTCTCTACTGTAGGGTTGGTAAAGAAGATTAAAAAGCTGGCAGAAGACTTCCCTACTGCTTTGGCTATTTCTCTTCATGCCCCAAATGATGACTTAAGAAAAAGTCTTATACCTGTAGCTAAAAAGTATCCTCTTAAAGACCTTTTAGAAACTATCAAAACTTTCCCTAGGATAAAAAACGGACGCACTACCATAGAATATATTCTTATAAAAGAAATAAATGATAGTCTCCAGCATGCCAAAGAGTTGGTAAACCTTTTCAGAGGTTTCCCTATTAAAATCAATCTTATTCCTTATAATCCCCACCCTGAGCTACCCTTTGAAAGACCAGAAGAAGAAAGGATAGAATCCTTTCAAAGGTTTTTGTTAGACCATGGCATCCTTACCACCGTAAGAAAGAGCAAAGGACTTGATATTTCTGCAGCTTGTGGTCAGCTAAGAAGAAGATTAACCCTTAGCTCCATACCCCTGCAATAGTAAATCCACAAACAGGGCATACGCCGTTACTTCCTAACTGAATCCTTAAGGCTCTTAAGCCTTTTCTTTCTATCAAAAGGGTCTGACATCGAGGACAATAGGTGTTTTCATAAGGATTTCCTGGGACATTTCCTATGTATACGTAGTTTAACCCAGTTTCTTTTCCTATTTCATAAGCCTTTTGCAGGGTTTCTACAGGGGTAAAATCTTTGTCAAGCATCTGATATTGAGGATAAAACCTTGAAAGATGCCAGGGGGTGTTTTCATCAAGCTCGGTTTTTATAAAATGGGCTATGTCTTTAAGCTCAGAAGGATCATCGTTTTCTCCTGGGATGATCAAGGTAGTGATTTCTACCCAGATACCTTTTTGTTTAAGATATTTTAGGTTGTCTAATACAGGTTGAAGTTTGGCTTTGCAAAGTTTTCGATAGAAACTATCTCTAAAGGATTTCAGGTCCACGTTTATTCCATGCAAATAGGGGCTGATGTAATCTATGGCCTCTTTAGTCATGTAGCCGTTTGAAACAAACACGTTTTTGATGCCATGCTTAGAAGCTAATTTAGCACAATCGTAAGCAAACTCAAAAAAGATGGTAGGCTCTGTATATGTATAGGAAATACTTTTGGCATTTTCTTTTAAAGCTCTTTCTACGATTTCTTTAGGTGAAACTATTTTTCCAATAATAGCGTTGTAAAGATGGGGATATTGAGAGATTTCAAAGTTTTGGCAAAAACTACACCTGAAATTACATCCCACCGTGGCAATAGAATAACTCCAGGTTCCTGGTAAGAAGTGATAGAGGGGCTTTTTTTCTATGGGGTCTAAATTTTGTGCCACAATTTTCCCATATACCAAAGAATATAAAACTCCCTCTTCGTTTTTCCTAACCCCACAAAGACCTACAGAATTGTTTGGTATTACACACCGATGGTTACATAGCATGCATCGAACCTTTTTTTCATCTAACATTTGATAAAATAGAGCTTGCCTAATTCCCATAGATCTACCTCCCTTCTTTTTATTAAAATAAAAATTTTTTGCTAAAATTCAATCACATTTAAGGACAAATTAACCTTAGGTAAAGTCATAAGCATCCTATAGCGGATTAATTTTAATCGGTTGTCAAAATAGACTTAGAATTTTCTTGTTTATTTGTGTTAAAAAACTAAAAAGGAGGTGCAAGATGCAGGCACTTGTACTGGTGGTGATTTTATCGTGTGTTTTTGTGCTTGCCTATAGGTTTTACAGTGCTTTTATTGCTGCGAAAGTTCTTTCTTTGGATCCCAAAAGATCTACTCCTTCTACTATTTTAAATGACGGAAGAGACTATGTCCTTACCAATCGTTGGCTTGTTTTTGGGCACCATTTCGCAGCGATAGCTGGCGCAGGGCCTTTAATTGGACCTGTGTTAGCTGCACAATTTGGTTATTTACCTGGTTTTTTATGGATTTTGATTGGGTGTGTGGTAGCTGGTGCTGTACATGATATGGTGGTGCTTTTTGCCTCAGTAAGACATAACGGAAAGTCTCTTGCTGAAATTGCTAAAGCCCAAGTTGGACCGGTATCTTACTGGCTTGTTCTTGTTGCTACTTTATTTTTGTTAATCATCGTTTTAGCTGGTGCTTCTATCGCAGTTGTGAATGCTTTGTATAATAGTCCCTGGGGAGCATTCACAGTTGGAGTAACCATACCGATTGCTATTTTTATAGGTATCTATCTTAAATGGTTAAGGCCAGGTAAGGTGGTAGAAGCAAGTATAATAGGGGTGATATTGATCATCTTAGCAGTTGTGGTTGGTCCAGTGATTAAAGAATCAAGCTTAGCACCTTATTTTACTCTTGATAAAAAAACACTTTCTATACTAGTTCCAGTATATGGATTTTTGGCAGCTGTTTTACCTGTTTGGTTACTTCTTGTTCCAAGAGATTATTTGAGTTCTTACATGAAGTTCGGAACGATGTTTTTACTTGCCATCGGTGTGATACTTGTAAATCCTTTAATTAAAATGCCTGCAGTTACTCAGTTTGTGGCAGGTGGTGGTCCTGTTATACCAGGTAAGGTTTGGCCTTTTATGTTTATCACCATAGCTTGCGGAGCCATTTCAGGTTTCCATTCCCTTGTTTCATCAGGAACTACACCTAAAATGCTGGAAAATGAAAAAGATATAAGAGTGATTGGATATGGTGCTATGCTTGTAGAAGGATTTGTAGCTTTGATGGCCTTGATTGCTGCTACCGTACTTCCTACAGCAGACTATTTTGCCATAAACAGTGCTCCGGAAGCTTTTAAGAAACTCGGGATGCAGGTCCAAGATCTGCCTTATCTTTCTGCTTTAGTGGGAGAAGAGCTTGCAGGTCGTCCAGGTGGAGCGGTATCTTTGGCAGTAGGAATGGCTGATATTTTTTCAAGGATAGGTGGGCTAAGACATTTGATGAGTTACTGGTATCATTTTGCAATTATGTTTGAGGCCTTATTTATACTTACCCTTATCGATGCAGGAACAAGAGTAGGAAGATATCTAATGCAGGAGTTAGGAGGGGTGTTTTATCCAAAGCTAAGAGATTACACATGGTGGCCAGGTGTAATTGTTACAAGTGGGATATTTACATTTTGCTGGGGATATCTTCTTTATACAGGAACGATAGCTACCATATGGCCACTTTTTGGAGTGAACAACCAGCTTCTTGCTGGGATGGCATTTGCAGTAACTACAACCTATCTTTTAAGGCTTGGTAAAGCAAAATATATATGGGTAACTCTCATTCCTATGACCTTTTTGTTAATAACCACCATCGTTGCTGGCTATCAAAATATAGTTAACAACTATCTCCCTAAACAAAAATATTTACTTGCGGTGCTTTCTGTGATAATGATTTTGTTGGTTATATTGATTGTAATAGACTCTATAAGGGTATGGCTAAAGATATTTAGAGGAGAGATCCAACCTTACAAAGATACCAAAGATTCTTTTTCATTAAAAACAGAAGCAATGAAACATCTTTCTGAGTAGTCAGAATATTAGGCATAAAGCTGGGGGCTGCACTTACGCAGCCCCCAGCTTTTATTTTGGGACAAATTTTATGAAAAGTTTCTTCGTAAAATATAGTATCTGATAAATTAGATTTACTTATTAGAAAAAAAATCGGTGGTGGTTCAGTTAATTGTGTGTGATACATAATTTTAATTTTTATGGGGGTAAGGGGTTTTTCTCGGGGAAAGGTAGTGTATTGGTATTGTCTGAGATGAACGTGAAATAGAGGGATAGAAGTTTATTTGGATTCAGGAGAAGAAAATTCTGATTTTAGGAGGACGATTTGTTACCCCATAGGGTTAAACACAATTAAATAAACACTATGTCCAAATAGAAGCGGGGGTAAAGAGAAAGTTTAAGGATTAAGGAAGTAAGGTTAGGCCCAGCTATAAGAATGAAGGAGACTTTAAGGCAGAAGATAAGGGATCTTCAATGCTCTCACAGAATGTCAACACTAAAACCCTATCCCTTGAACATCAAGAAACATCGGGGCGAGAGGATTTGAACCTCCGACCCCCTGCTCCCAAGGCAGGTGCGCTCCCAAGCTGCGCTACGCCCCGATAGTTTTTATTTTGATTACAATATAACTTATTCGTTAAATTTTACAACACCTAAATAATTAAGATTTTTTTGAATTTTTTAATCTTGTATATACCTTCTGATAAGGTTTAAGAAAAATAATTTGTTGTTCAGGCTTAGTCGTTTGATTTTGAGGCTATATGGTAGTTTTTTAACTTTTTTAAGAACTTGTTTTTATTTTAAATATGATTATAATTCTCAATATCAAAAAAATTTAAAAGAGGGGGGTTATAAAATGAGAATAGCGGTGGCTACAGAGGATGGATATGTGGCTCAACATTTTGGAAGATGTCCAAAGTTTACGATTTTAGAGGTTAAGGATGGACAGATTGTTAATCAGTCTGTTTTAGAAAACCCAGGTTATAGGACTCATCAACCAGGGTTAGTGCCTACTTTCTTGAGAAATCAAGGGGTAGACTGTGTTATAGCTGGGGGGATGGGGCCAAATGCAGTAAATATGCTTGAGTCTTTTGGGATAAAGGTCATCCTTGGCGTAACAGGAAAAGTTGAAGAAGTGATGAAAGCTTTTATCAGTGGAAGTTTAGAGGGAGGAGAAAGCCTTTGTGATCATGGAGAACATGAATGTTAACATTAAAAAATATCTTTTAGGGTCTTGACTTTTTAAAGAGTATGGTTAAATTTAATAATGAAAATCATTTTCATTAAAAAACTAAAAGGAGGTGTTGGGTATGCCTTGGGGAGATAGAACAGGTCCACTTGGGTTAGGACCAAGAACAGGAAGAGGTTTAGGATATTGTTCTGGGGCTAATACTCCTGGGTTTATGATTCCTGGAGGGTTAGGAAGAGGCGGTAGATGGGGTAGAGGTAGAAGAGGTGGTTGGGGTTGTTGGAGATGGTTTGCAGGTCTTGGAAGAGGGTGGAGATGGTTCTGGAGAAGGGCTTTTGGAGCAAGGTTCTCTTCGGTAAATGAAGCAGAAATACTAAGGCAGGAGGCAGAGATTTTAAGAAAGAATCTTGAGGCTATAGAGAAGCGTTTAAGCGAAATCGAACAGGGTAAATAAATTAATTAATAAAAATAAACAGGAGTTAATGCCATGAAAATTTGTATAGTCTCTCAAGGAAAGGATTTAGAGGCAGAGATAGACTCAAGGTTTGGACGTTGCAGATATTTT
>LDZQ01000070.1_pt1 | contig 15300 bp, 11 predicted proteins | sample 615361 | NCBI WGS metagenome assembly LDZQ01 (sample SAMN03408297, study PRJNA278302) | terrestrial metagenome | isolation source: oil reservoir sample I2 | place: USA: Alaska, North Slope, Ivishak formation | collected 2013 | reverse complement strand
GAGGGAGATGCCTTTGGCCTTGGCCATCTCCTTGAGCTCGGCCACCGTCAGGTCCTGCAGCCCGCCCGGCGCCGGGACCTTCTTCAACTGCTCCGCCAGCTGCGAGTTCTTCTTGGATGATCTTGCGGAGGTTTTCGCTTTGCTTCATCCACGCGACGATCTGCGCCGGGATGGGGCCTTTGCCGTCATACATCAGGAAGTTCTGCTCCAGCAGTTCGGAGAGCTCAAGCGGCTTCTCGTTCTTCTGCCAGCCGCCGATCTCCTTGAGGAACTGCGGATGGAGCTCTTGGAAGGTCTGCGGCTTTTTGGTGAGCTGCTGCTTGAGCCATTGGATGGCGGAGGCCTCGTCGGTGACGAAGAGCTGAAGCTGCAGGACCTCCTTCACCTTCATGCGCTTCTTGTCGTACTCCGCCACTTGCTCGGGCAGAAAGTACATCCCATCGCGCTCCGGGAAGCGCTGGGCAAGACCCGCGTAGAACTCCGCCGCGGAGAGCGGCACCATCACGCCACGCTGGACGTGGAAGGCCACCATGCGGTCGAAGAGCAGGTAGTTCTGTCGCTCGGCGATGACCTCCGCCTTGCCGTCCTTGGAGACGAACACCGGTAGTTGCTTCAGGTGGGTGCGGACAAAGTCCCAGACACCTTCTTCGGTGCCGGCTTCGAGTTTGAAGCGTTCCTCAAGGCCGCCGTTGGGTTTGTAGCAGGAAATAATGATGTCCTGTTTGACTGCGCCTGCCTGAGTCACTTGATTGAACGAGCCCTGTTTCTTGTCCAGCGTGCGCACATCGGCAATGACAAAGCCTGCCGTCTGCAGGGCCTCCTGAATCGCGTTCCAAACGCTGTTTTTGGAGTTGTGAAACTCCACCGTCATCCACCGGCCCGGCTTGAGCACCCGGTAGTATTCCTTGAAGCACTCGGTCATCAATCGCTGGTACTCAGGCAAACCCTTGCCCTGCACTTTGTTAGTAATGGCCTCGGGCGTGTTGTTGGTAAAGACCTTGAGCCAGGCTTCCCAGAGGAAGTTCAGCTCCGAATACATCAGGTTCCCGCCAAAGGGCGGGTCGGTGAAGATGTAGTCGATACAATAGGCGGGCTCGTCTATGAGAGTTGAAGATCTTGTAGCCATCATGGTGTAAGGACCCAAACCACGGGTTTCATACTTCTCAATCTTCCTCTTGAGGAACGCCAACGCATTTATTTCTCGAATCATTGAGCTTACATACAGGGTCCCGGACAACTTGCTCGGCAAACCAAAAGGCCGCTCTCTATTCAGTGCTGATGAACCTTCTGTACAAGCGGTCGCGACCCATAGTGCACGAATCAGTTTATTATGCGACCTATGTGCGAAGGCATTCAGCACCCACACATTCCGCTTCGTATAGAAATGGTGCACGTGGGTGATGCCGATGCGGAGCGGTTCGCCGGTCTTATCACCTTCTGGGATCGGGTTCTTCGGGAACCAGTAGGGAATGTCCAGCTCTTCGATCTTCTCGATCAACGCCAAGTCAAAGGCATCGGGCGTTTTCTCGTAGCGTTTCTTGCCCACGCTGTAGTTGATGAGCACCGGCACCTGTTTGGCCTGGCGGATGGTCTGGCCGATGGCTCTGTCGTATTTCGTGACCCAGGCGCGGTCCATGTTGCGCTTGGTGAGTTGAGCGCCGCAATGCGGGCAGGGAAACTCGCTGTGCACCTTGCCCGCTTCTTTGTCCACCGCCGCGTCCCAGAAGACCACCTCCTGCGTGCACTCGGGGCAAACGAACACATCCGACCAGACGGTGTAGTTGATCCGGCCCCAGGTATGGCCAGTGCTGAGTGCTGAGGACTGAGGACTGAGTAAGACACGGATGTCATCAACGGACTTGCAAGTTTCGAGCTTCTGGGCCCACTCATTGCTCAGTCCTCGTTGCTCAGTCCTGAAGGACGCTGTGTGCAGCGTCCGGTACATCCAGCCGCACTCTGCTTCCACCTCCTTCAGGATGCGTTTCGCTTCGCGCTCGAATGCCTGCACATCCACGGGCGTGTTGTAGTTGTAGGCGATGAAGGTGGCTGCAGGCGAGAGGTCGTTGAGGACGGCACGTCGGGCGCCGAGTTTGGAGAAAGGCTTCCAGAACGTCTTGCCGTTCTCCTCTGTCTCCTGCTGGTAGATGATGCCCTGCTCATCCACCTTGTAGCCCAGCGACTGCACGGTTGCGCGGTCGCCACAAAGTTGCGCCGCCACACCGGTCATACCGGTTCCCGCAAAACCATCGAAAACAATGTCGCCCGGCTCGGTATAGTGGAGGATGTAGCGCATGATTGCCTTGTGCGGCACTTTGGTGTGGTAGGAGTGCGCATTGTAGATGGGATCATTCTTTCCCTCGCTCACATCCGCTGCGAACGGCTCCTTGCTGTAAGGCACGTTCGGGTCGTAGGGCTTTCCGTAGTGCTTGATAAAGTCCACGATGAAGGGGTTTGGGCACGCCGTGTAATACGGTGGATCGGAGAGGTTCAGGATGTCCTCGATCTCACCGTGCGGGAAGCCGACCTCGTCCTTCCAGCGCTGGAGCAGGTCCTTGCTGGAATCGGCATGACGCATGCGCTCGGCGAGCTCACGCAGATGCGCGTCATCCCCCATCGGCCATTTCTCGACCGACTTCATCCGTGCATAAGCGTCTTCCACCGTGGTGAAGGGCAAACCGCCAAGCTTGGCGTGGAGTTCCGAAAGCATTTCGCGTAAGAGGCCGAGGAAATACTCCCGCCGCGCCTCGTCGGAGGCGAATGTCTGGCCAAGACACTCGACCGGTTCCTGGTTCCTGGTTTTGAGATCCTGGTTTTCAAAAAGGTTGTTTTGGTGATTCATGCGAACTTTACTCCTTTTACTCCTTTTGACTGGATGAGGCGGAATGGAGCCGTTTTATTGCCATCATGCAATGCTCTCCAATACGCGTTGCGCATTAAAGTGCGCATTAGACGGCTTTCAATGCAACATTCAATGAGCAGCATTATTGCTTTGCCCATTCATAACGCGCCCAGCGTCCTCGCCCCGGTTCCTGTATTTGCGGGTTCTCTTGCCGTAACTCTCGCATCAACCTGACCACTTGATTCCTGTCCAAATGAGTAATCTGGCGAATCTCCGCGTTACTCAATCCAGACTCTCCCCGCTCAGCGCGCTGCTTAAGAATGCTCAACACTCGAGTCTTCGCGGCTTCCCAGTCAATGCGGCGGTCTCGCTCGGGATGACCGGGAGCCGAGAGGCGCCGGTGCAGGTCGGAACGCAGACGCCAGTATGTGCCCCGGCCCGTGCCGCCACGCTCCAGATATCCCAGATCGAGTTCCATGCGGCTCAGGGTTTCCTTGGCGTCGCTTTCCGTCTGCTGGGTAATATGGGCTGCCGTGGATGTGTCGATTTCGGGATGCCTCAAGAGATACTGCAGGGTCAGAAGCTCCTCGACTGACAGGATACGACCCTTGTCGGCCTCTTGTGCCACGAAGAGCCGAAAGGGAACAGACAAATCGCTGGCGCGGAAGATAACCCGGACCGCTTCGCCTTCATCGATGATCTCGGGAGGCTCCTTGCCCTCGATGAGCAAAGCCTGGTACATCCGGCGTACCCCCAGGTTGCTGCGGTTGACAAGTCGCAGGCGTGTCAGGGCATCCACCAGGGCCGGATTTCGGGGAACCGGTTCATGGCGCAGGATGTTCTGCGGCGTGATGCCGCCCGGTAGCCCGCCGGGATTGCTGATTTCAAGACGGTCGCGAAATTGCTTGACCAGGATGGGGCCGTAAATCCGGTAATCGGCATGAACGAAGGCGTTGAGCAGTGCCTCACGCAAGGCGATTTCAGGATAGGTCCGGATTTCGAAATGGAACAAGCCCTGGGGAACGGTGGTGATTGGGTTGTCAGCCATGATCCGGTCGAGGATGCGATCCAAAGCAATGGGAAGTGCATCGTATCCATCTGCGCGATCGGAATAGTCCGTATCAGATACCATGCGCAGATGCGTCCAGACGTAGCCGGGGAAATGTCTCCGAATGGCACGCTCCGTTCCGGTCAGCAGCACCCCCGATCTCAGCAAGCGTCCGTCCCGGATGAGCCCGAGCGTAGCAAGCAGTTCCCGATCGGGTCGACGTAGGAGATCGTCGGGAGAATTCTCGCGACGAGCGGCCTCGCGGAGACGTTCCATCGCCGCTGCAGAAACCAGGGATTCAGGCATGTCGGAAACCGGGGTGGCGGTAAAATCGGTTTCGCCGGTCTCCACCATGATCCGACGGCGCAAGGTGCCCGTAAGTGGCTGACAATCCTTTCCAATTCGGATCTTGCCGCGTCCCTGCGTGTCCGTGTAGGGTGGCAGACCAGGATAAATCTGCATGACAATGAGTCGTCCAGTTCCTTCCGGGACCGAAAGCTCCTGGAATACAGGGGTCAATTTGGGATCTGTGGAGTCGTAAACCGCCTTTTTCAGCCGATTGATATCGATCTCTGGTGGCACGCCCAGGATGGCATTGGATCGTCCGACCGCCTTGTCGTTCACACCGAAAATGACGGTTCCCCCGCCACCATTGGCCATGCAGACCGCCATTTCCACGACCAGGGCTACAGCATCCTGAAGGCTACGGGTGTTCCATTCCTTGAAATCGAGATCCTGCCCTTCAAGGGCATCCGCCGGCTGATGTTCTAGCTCATCAAGGAGAGAGCGGATCTCGTCGAGCTCTTTCATTACAGCCTCATTTTGTTTTCATTTGTGCACACTCGTAATTCTCACTCCAGTACAATTCGGACCTTGCCGGGCTCATGGCCCTTGGTGAGTTCATCGAGGTATTCCTCAAAGCGTTTCTTCATCTCCGCCGGCGTCGCCGGTGAGCCGCCCTTGAGAAGGGCTTTGCGCAGATCCTCGGTTTTCACCGCGACCTTGACCAGCCCGGAGAGCACCTCCTGCAGGGCGTGAATGAAATCCTGGCCCAACTCGTCGGGCAGCTTCCGTTCCTTGAGGAAGGCGTCCACCAGCTTCCTGGGCTCGGGTTTGAGCAGGTCGAGGTTGCCGCGGGTGGTCGGGTCATCCAGGTTGGCCAGCAGCGTCTGGGTCCAGTCGTCGAGGAGCTTGTCCAGCTCCGTGTCCAGGTGCTCGAGCACGGTCGCGGCAGGTGCACCCACGCCCTCCGTGCCGGGCCGGAAGGAGCAATGCGGGCAGACCGGCGCCGCAATGAGGTCCTGCTCGGTGAGCGCGAAGCAGCTCTTCAGGCCGGCCAGACGGTTCTGGAAATCGGTCAGGTGCTGGCGCGGCATCAGGTCGATGGTGGAGAGCCTTGAGAGGGTCTTGAGCCGTTCGTCGCCCATCAGCGCGCTCTTGCGCTTGTCCTCGTTCACGCCCAGTCGGGCCCGGGTGTGCATGGCGAGATAGGCTTGCACGTAGGACTGCTTGAGGTCGGTGAGCTTGCGCAGGGTCTGCTGGCGGAAAGCGCTGGACGTGCGCTGGGCTGGGTCCGACACTTGCGCGAGCACCGCATCTCGCGTCGCCTTCATCCGCTCTACCCATTCGTGGTCCGTGGGCAGCACCGCCTCGGCGGTGGAGAGATAGGAGGCCACCTGGTCCAGGTCGCTTACCAGCTCCTGCAGGGACTCGATCTCCGAGAGGGCCTTCAGGCCGTCTTCATGACGCTTCACTTCCTGGGCGTCATAGCGGAAGTTCTTGAGCTTGCCGGGCGAGGAGTAGGCCTGGAGGGATTCCAGGAAGGTCTTGGTCTGGTCGAGTCGGTCGCGCAGCTGGGCTGCTTCCTCCTCGGCGAGCAGATTCCTGCCCCAGAACGGCAGGCCGCTTTGCAGGCTCTGTTGGACCAGGACCAGCTTCTCCACCACCGCGGAGATGGCTTTCTGGAGCTGCTGGACCGGCTCTTCCTTGCCCTGGGTAACGAGCTGCGCCATGCCCGGCGTGAGCCCGAGCAGCTCGAAGAGTGCCTTGAGGGCGGGCAGGTTCCAGTCTTTGGGCCGCTCGATGTGCTTGAAGTGGACCAGCTCGTCGATGCTCGTCGCAGCCAGTTGCGGCAGGCCGGTAGCGTCGAACTTCTTGCCGGGAATCGAAAGCACCAGGTCACCGGAGTAGACCAGCGCGGCCAGGACCACGACAGCCCATTCGGGCTCCAGACGGTAGCCCTTGTCCGGTGCGAAGTACTCAACGCCGTAGACCTCCTGGATCAGCTCCGAGCGGCCCGTCACCTGGCCATGCCCCTTCTTCTTGAGTATGTTCAGGACGTGCTCCGCGTACTTGGAGCGGTACGGATCGAGCCGTTCGCCATCGAGGAGCTCCAGGGCGTCGAGCACGGCGGTCGCCTGCTTGGTGCGATTCTGTCCGGCGATGGCGCGCAGGGCGTCCTGTGCCGCCTGCTCACGGTTTTGGCCCGTGATGAGCACCGAGAAGTAGGGATACTCGGGCGCCTGGTCCTGAAAGTGTGCGGACAGGACGATGCCAGCGATGGTGTTCACCAGGTCGCGGAAGTTGATCCGCTCGTGGGAGGCGATCCCGGACAGCTCGCGGATGGACTTGCCCTTGGCCCACTCGACCAGCGACTTGGTGCGTCCCTGGTAGGTCACTTCGAAGGCATCGGTCATGTGCTTCTGCAGCCAGCTCACCAGGTCCCGCAGGAATCCGGTGGCCTTGGACTCGTAGGTGGCTTTGGCGTGGCCGCTCGAGGTGGAGGCGAGGTCCAGCGCCGCGGCGTAAAACCGCAGCTTCTGATCGAATTCTTCGTCTTTCCCTTTCAGCTTGAAGAATACTTCATCGGCTTTCTTCTCGTCCTTGAAGTGCGGCGGATCGAACGGCTGGATGAAGTAGAGGTAGAAATCACGGGGCGGTACAGCCGTCGAGCGCTCGTTGGGAGCGCCGAAGAAGAGATATCCTTGTCTTGCCGCCTTGTGCTCCAGCCATTCCAGCTCGTGCTGACGTAGGTCTGGTCGGTGCACTCCATGACCCGTTTCAGGGCCTCGTAGTAATAGCGGTCGAGCTGGGAGGCATCGAGGCTCTCGGCGCGGCTCCGGATCTGAGCATCAAAATCGATATCTTTCTTTACATCTAAGTAAAACTGACCACTCAAACGCCCCTTAGAATCAGTTTCTGTCGCGGAAATGAACTGGCCATTTACCGTTTGGCTGATCACCCGCAGGCTTGCCTCAACCTCTCCTCGTAGGTCATCGGCAGGATCTCCGCCGAGTTCTGCCACCAGCGGATCAAAAAGACAAAGAGAGTCCCGTAATGCTTCTGCTGTTAGACCAACCGGTTTGTTTATATCGCCAACCGTTAGCCGATGAACACTTAGGCCGTATATAATTCGCCTTGCGAAATCCTTGTTCCTTCCTTTTGGATAACTGGAATCAATAAGACCTTCCAATTTCGAGCTACACTCGATTACCTCACGAATCTCAGGCACAGCACGAAATGCTGGGTTCTCCTTTATATTCTCCCAGTAACTATCAAATGCGATAAGACCAGGCCAGTCCTTCGGCACCTCTTGGTCGAGTAGCTTTTTCATGGATGTAGTCGGGATGGACCGGGAAGAGGCGGACGAACTCGTCCATCCGCTCGTTCATATGGCTGTAGAACTTGGCGAACGGTGTGAGGTACTCGCGGATCTTGGCCTGCTGCTCGCCGGTCTTCTTGAGCAGGCGCTCGGCGACGACGAACTTCACGTCCTTGCGGGCGATGAGAATCTGCTCGAAGCGGTCCTTGACCCGGCGGATGCTGTCGGCCACGAAGGCGAAACGGGGGCTGTCGAAGATGGCCTCCTGCACACCCGCCATGAAGCGGAAGCGCAGGTCCTTGCAGACCTCACCCACCTCACGGAGGAAGTTGAGGTCGAGGATCAGCTCCTGGTCCTTGCGGGTGCGGAGATAGTCCAGCAGCTCATCCAGGTCACGCCCATGGCGGCCAGGTGCTCCTCCAGCTCGCCGACGAGGATGTCCCGCAGCGACATGGTGGTGGCCCCGATCTCGGGCGGAGATCACCGACATCAGGTGTGACTTACCGGTGCCGTAGTTGCCCACCACAAGCAGCCCCTTGTTGTCACTCGGCTGGTCGAATTGGAGATTGGGAATGGCAACCTCGACGAGCCGCTCGGCCATCTCGTCGGAGATAACATAGGTGCTGACCAGCTGTCTGGCGCTTGCGGCCTCATCGGCATCCCGTAGCTGGACTACGGACTCGATGGGCTCGAACTGGATCAGGTCTCCGTATCTCATTGCACATGCCCCCTTGCAGCTTCGCTTCTTGTTTCCTTCATGTCGTCACCTCCGGACTGGCCACCAGAAAATCGCGAATCGGGTAGCGGCGATCTTCGGGGTGGTCCGCCGCGGCGTAGGTGATGTGGCCATCTACGATGGATCCGTTCCAGGCGGCCACGACCGTCTTGTTCCGGGACAATCCCCGAAGCAGACGCAAAGGATCCTGCTTCAGGTGGACATCGAAAAGGATCTCGATGTTGTCGAGCAGGACCAGCCCTGCCTGCGCCGCGCGCGTCGCGGCAGGCAGGTCGCCTGTGGCTTCACCCACGATGTCCTCCAGAAGCCTTTTTGCCTGCAGAGCCCGTTGGCGTTCGGTCAGGTCCAGCAGCCGGCGAGACAGCTCGAGATTGACGTTGACGAGTGGCGCAGAGGTCGAGGCCGACACTTCCTGCAACGCGGTCGTCTTCCCGCTTCCCGCCGGGCCCACCATCAGGATCAGGCGGTGATAGAGCTCGCGAGCCTCACCGATCTTCCGCAGGACCTGATCCGCCAAGGGCTCCCCCATTACTCGTTTCCTCCGTCCTTCGTATCGCCGTGCGTCTCTTCCAACCAGCGGTCAATGGCTTCCTTACGGAAGCGCCAATGGCGGCCAATCTTCTGGCACGGGACTTTGCCTTCCCGAACGAGCTTGTAGAGCGTCGATTTCGGTATCTTCAGGTAGGCAGACAACTCTTCGATGGTCAGGACGTCGCCTGGTTTTTCATCCATCGGAAGCACCTCTCTGGCCGCAAGGCAGATTCGTGTCATTGTACCTCATCCAACTGACGTAGTTTACAGTTAGTGACAGTTGGTGTCAAGAGATTTCCGGAAGACGCCTTCCCTAGGCTCGCCAGACGCCATCCGCCAGCCGACGGCCAGGAGGGCGCCTGCTGGTGCCCTCCACGTAAAGCCAGACCAGGACGCGGCGTCCTCGTGTACTTGCCAGCACCAGCACACGCCTGTAGATGCTGGGTCCGCCGGGCAGGAAGCCCTCGAGGTGGTCGATGGCCGGGAGGCGGGTCTCGGGATCGTCGAAGGTCAGGAGCTCGCCGTACACGGGGCCCCAGCGGCCGCCCGGGGCGTCGTTCTCCCCGAGCTCGGGGTGTGCGGCGCGTGCGGCGAACTCCGCGGCCAGGCGCGCCTGTGTGGCCACGTCGGCGAGCGGGTCGGCGGTGCCGTGGGCCAGGACGTCCGCCTCGGGCACCTCCAGGACCGGGATGCCGGAAGGGAGCTCGTACAGGCGGCCCCGGACGACCGCCTCCTCCACGGAGAGGACGCCCCGGCAGAACCGCTCGTGGTTCCAGTAGCCCCGCTTGAGGGTTCCGTAGACGAAGAGTCTCAGGAGCCCGGTCGTCTTCTCCTTCGGGGGGGCATTGGGGTTCATGGGTGAGTCTCTTCGGTTCATGCGGCTCTCTGTCACGGCGCCTTCCCCCGTTTTCCCTGGGCGATGAAGGTGAACGACTCCCTGGAGAACTCCATGAGACTCTCGTGCCTGAACACGAGCATGGTCATGGGCTCCAGCGGGAGCGGCCGCCACCCGCGCTCGTCGGCCAGCACGGCATCGAGGTACGCCGGGTCCGAAGCGTAGAGGACGGCCTTCCGGCGGGGATGCCACCGCAGCTCCAATGGCCTGTTCCCCTTGAGAATAAAAATGGTGCCCGGGTCGGTCCGGCAGGCGATGACGGCGGTGATCTGACCCCGGCAGCGCCGGAGGCGCGCCTTGAACCGCTCGATATCCATGGCACCGTCCCGCGCGGCGTTCGCGGCCAGGCGGAACAGAATCTCGCTGTCCACCTCGGCGAAGCGCCGCACCTTCCAGCGCCGGAACAGGTAGTCGGCGTTGTAAATGGTGCCGTTGTGGGTGCCGATGATGTCCCCGGCCCGAATCGGGTGGTTGTTGCGGTTGATCCGCTCATCCCCGCGGGTTCGCCAGCGCGTGTGGCCGAGCAGGAGCGTTGTACGGTTGTCGATACCGGCCAGGACCTCGTGGAAGGTCTTGTCGATGACGAACTGTCCGGCCGAAACCGGCCTCTTGAAGAGCCGGTGTTCCCCGTCACGGTTGAGCCAGGCCACGCCCGTGGCGTGGGGCCCGCGCTCCCCGCTCAGCAGCAGCAGGCGGGTGAAGAGCCAGGCGAGGTGCTCCCGCTCCTCGGCGCGCCGCCGCTTCTTCCCGAAGATGACGCCCGCCAGCCCGCACATCAGCGCCCACATCCTTCTTCGGCCTCGAAGCCCCGGAACACGCCCTCGGCGTAGTTTCTGGGATGGGTCTCGATCCAGCGGGCGGCATCGGGGAAGCCGAGCTTCTCCGCCAGGTCCGCCACCACCGGCCGGTCCAGCATGTTGGTGAGGCCGCAGCGGCGCACCGCCAGGATGCCTTCCAGCACCGCCGCCGGAACGCGCACCCCGGGCACGTGCCGGCGTGCCGTGTCTCCCTCCTTTGCGGTGTCGTCCGGGAACTCGGCCAAGCCGCCGGCCACGAGGGCGTCGAGGAAGGACGCGGCCTTCTCCTCGAGGGTTTCCCCTTTGACCGCCAGCTCGATGCCGGCCAGCATCTTGGCGTTGCGCAGGACCATGTCGATGTAGCTCTCGACGTCCCGGTGGTCTTCGATCCGCGACGCGCCCTTCATGGCCCGGACCACGTCGAGCACGGTCTTGCCCTCGAACACCTCGCCGTCGCCCGCGATGGGCTCGCCTTCCAGCGTGGTGTTCCTGATCAGTATCCTCATGCTTCACCTCCTTCGTCCGGCGCGGCGCCGTCCCCCGAAAACGCCGGAGGCCGGGTTTGTGGCCCGGCCTCCTCGTGCGTCCCGTCCTTCGGGGCGGATGGTTCGTCCTTCGGTTTGGGCTTCGGCCTGCCGCGCTTGAAGGCCGAGTCGCCCGGCAGCGCCGCCAGCAGGTGCTTGCGCGCGGTCTTGAACTCGTCGCCGATGAGCCCGAGGTGCAGGAGAAAAACCCTGAAGTCGTATCTGGCGCTCTGCGGGTCGAAGCTGCGTTTTCGGCTGGAAGCGGCCCGACCGTTCAGGGCCTTGGCGGCTACGGCCAGGACCAACTGGATGTAGGCTCGGACCTTGCCCGCGTGGAGCGTCCCTTCGAACCAGCGGAACTCCACGGTGCCCTGGTACCAGACGTTGTGCAGGTTCACCCCGTAGTAGCGGGTCGAGTCGAAGTGTTGCGGCCGGCGGTTGTGGTAGCCGTACCAGATGCGGTTGAGCTGGTCCTTGGTTCTGGGGCGGCGACGCTCAATCTTCCTGATGAGCTCGTCGCTCACCGGTTTGCTGTAGTTGCGGAGCCGGTTCTCGTTGACGCCCAGGGCGGTGAGGATGAGCGCTTCCTGCTTGTAGATGATCTTGGCGAGGTTGGCGAGGGTCCGACCGTCGAACGGCGTGGCGTCCACGTGAATGTGGATTCCGCAGCGCCTGTCCACCTTGGCCCCGCAGCGGCGCACCGCCCGGCGTATGGCCCCCTGCAATGTCTTCTCGTAAACGTGATAGCGGCGCATCTTGCCGTCCGCCGGGTCTATTGCGATCTTGTCGGCGGGAAACACGTACTGCCAGCCCCACTCCTTCCCTGCATCCGGATACTTTCTCGCCAGAGCATCCGGGAGAGGGGCTTCTCCGTACCCTTTCGCCAAGTCGGCTTCGTACCATTCGCGAACCTTGGCCAGGTGGCCCTGCAGCTCTTCTCGCAACGACTCGGGTAACAGGGTCGTCCGATCCTTGTCTCCCTTGCCACCGCGCACGGTTATAAGCCCCGCATCGAATTCTATATCCTTCACCCGGAGACGCAGTAGTTCCATCAGGCGCAAGCCGCTTCCGTAGAGCAATTTCACCATCAACTTATAATCAGGCTCTACGGCTTCTAGCAATGCCTGCACTTCACTGGCCGACAACACCGTCGGGAGCTTTCGCCCTCGCTTGGCCCTGACCGTCTGGGCCACTTCTTCCAGGTCTTTGCGCAAAACTTCCCTGAAAAAGAGAAGCAATGCGCTGAACGCCTGATTCTGTGTCGAGGCACTCACCTTCTCAACCATTGCCAAACGGGTAAGAAACGCCCTTACATCCGCAGCGGTCGGCTCACCCGCCAGCCCGGCATGCTTTCGATACGCGAGAAATCTCCGCGTCCAATGCAGATATGTCTTCTCCGTACTCCTTGCATAGTGGCGCAGTTGAATGACCTCGCGCAGCCGTTCGAGTAAGCTTTCGTCATTGCCAGAAGCGCCGATACCCTTCGGTTCGAACTCCCTCCTGCCTCGGTAGCCACGATACTGATAGCGGTAAATGCGAATGGCGTCCGCGGCCTGCTGGATCTGCCACGGATCGACGCCGGGACGTTGGCCCAGTGCGGTCAGGAACGAATCCAGCGTTTGCTCGAAGGTGTAGTCGCTGTACTTTCTGGCAAAGAGCAGGAACTGCCGTACCCAGCGCACCAAGTGCGGCTGATGCTTCGGCAGGGCTAACTTCTTTTCTCTCAGGAAGTTGGAGTAACCTTCCAGTACGACCTGCAGTTTCTCGTCAGCTCCACTCATATCCAGGCTTCCGATTAAACACAATCTCCATAACACCCACACATCTTGTTTAGGTTAATGGATTCGGCGATGTGAGTCAAGGGATTACCGCCTTTTTTTGCCGTTGACAAGCGCCTCTTTGAATCGTAAAATACGAAGTGTTAAGCGAGCCATTGTCCGGTAATGGAGATTGTGTAGAATAACCGTTCGGCAGTAAAGCTATAATGGATAAACATCAAAAAATTGAAAAGTTAATGAATGAGGGTTTCGAAGCTTTGGATAGTTTTGATGCAGACAAGGCTATCAAAATTGGCAAGAAGCTCAAAAAACTCAGACATTCCTCTGCATTCGAGATATTAGCCCTTTTGGATATCACCAAAACGATAATCCTGAAAAATCTATTGAAATTTTAAAAGAGGGGGTATCAGTTGCTCCAAATGTTTGGCTTTTATGGCAACTGTTAGGAAATTATCAGTCAGATTTTGAAAATTTCACTGAAGCACAGAGGTGCTACAGCAAAGCACTCAAATGTAAAGGTAATGATACCAATTCAATAAAGTATAATTCTGCAATGGCATATTCACGTGAAAAAAAATATGCTGATGCAGAGACCCAAATAAATTCGATTGATTTTAACGAATTAGAGAATAATGCGTCCCATAAACTATTAATTCTATCATATGCGGAAAAAATATGTATTCAGAACAAATTAGGTAAATTGATCGAAGCTCTTGAGCTTGGCAAAAAAGTTCTATCCGTAGAATATGATGTGGATGATTTTCGTGATGAATTGGCCATTCTCTATACCTCCCACGCAGAAACTTTATATCAGCTTAAACAAAATAAAGAAGCTTTGGAATATCTATTCAATTCAATTGAATTGGACAAAAAAAATAAGCGAACAGCTTTTTTAATTAGAGAAATTGAAAACAGGTTTTCTAAAAGTGCGAAGTACTATCGCATAATGATTGAAGGTGTTTGGCCGGAGCCATTTGAGGGTGAAACAACCAAACCTGGATTTTATACAAGCTATGATGTTGTTGCCGAAAATATTGATCAGGCATTTGAGTTAATAAAAAGATTTGAACCTGATTATGTCCACGATACATTAAAAATTGAAGAATCTGAAATACTGGAGGAAAACTATAATGAGCCAATTGGAATATATTCTGCAAATTCTTATAGTTTTTTTACAGAATAATTTAAATTAAACGGTTTTGCCGAACAATTGCATGGAGGGCGACGGCAAAAAGCCGCCGCGCCTCATGCACGCGTTATCTGTAGATACAAATCATTCAAAATAGGAGGGTGAAAATGATTATGAGCAAAGATAGGCTAACATTAGGTTTCTTATTATTTGCTTTTCTTTTGATGTCTGGTTGTATGACTGCGGCTCAACACCAGCGAACTTTACATTCAACTCAAGAACGTGAAATGACTGTTGGTATTGTACAAAAAGAAATACGAGTTGGGATGTCGCAGGCTGATGTAGCAACAGCTTTGGGTTCCCCAAACATCGTTACGAGAGATAGTGAGGGTAAAGAGACATGGATTTACGATAAAATTGCTACGGAAGCGTCTTATTCCAGAGACAGTGGTGGTATAGGAGGCGGTGCAGGAGCTGGCGGGGTAGCTGGCACAACACTTATTTTAGGTTTATTTAGTGGTAGTTACTCAAGAGAGGCTGGTGCCGCTGCCACTACTCAGAAAACTCTTACAGTAATTATAAAGTTTGACAAAAATAACAAAGTTGAATCATTCTCATATCACGCAAGCAAATTTTAAAAGGGGGAAGAAATGAGAAAGATGTGGGTATTATTAATAATGAGCATATTTATTGTTAGTGGTTGTGCTACAACCGGTGTTACTCCCCAGATGACACAACTTCAAATAAGGGAGTTCCAAACCCGCATATATGAAACTAACGACGTTAAAATGATTATGAAGGCTATGCTTAATGTCCTTCAAGATGATGGTTTCATTGTTAAAAATGCGGTAACGGACTTAGGCCTTTTATCTGCAGAAAAAACACTCGATATTGAAAATAAAGGGGAGGCTTTTTTAGCAGCTTTTTTCGCAGGAGCACAAGCTAGATGGAAAAAGGCGTCTGTTATAGAATGTACAGCAAACGTAAGTGAGTATGGAAACCAATCTCGTGTTCGTGTTAATTTTCAGCTAAAAATTTTGGATAATAAAGGGGGAATTGTAGAAGTTAAGCAGATCTTGGACGAGAAATTCAGGCGTTAAACAATTTTCTTCCATTCCTTTTTGGCGGCTTCGACCGCTTCCTGTTTGGCTTTCTCGGCCAGTTCCTCGCCGGCGGCCTTCTGCAGGGCCTTGATGAGTTGCTGCTTGTTCTTTAGGGGGCCGATGTGGTGTTTTTTCTTGGCCGCGATAAGCGCCTTGCCCGAAAGATTCGAGTGGTCCACGCCCGGCTCCAGCTCGTCCAGCAGCTCGATCACGTCCTGCTTGGTCATGTTGAGGGAGATGCCTTTGGCCTTGGCCATCTCCTTGAGCTCGGCCACCGTCAGGTCCTGCAGCCCGCCCGGCGCCGGGACCTTCTTCAACT
>LDZQ01001482.1_pt1 | contig 15469 bp, 16 predicted proteins | sample 615361 | NCBI WGS metagenome assembly LDZQ01 (sample SAMN03408297, study PRJNA278302) | terrestrial metagenome | isolation source: oil reservoir sample I2 | place: USA: Alaska, North Slope, Ivishak formation | collected 2013 | reverse complement strand
ATGGAGTTGACATTGTTTTTAATTGTAGAGCGTAAGTTATTAAATTCCTCCTCTTCAATCTGGGCAATGTTTTTTAAAATAGCTTTTAACTTAAAGAGAATAGAACTATCTTTATCCTCAAACTCTGCCTCTGCCCACAGGGTACCCAAAATAAGGCACTGGATAGCTGCTTCAAACTCTTCTATTCTGTCTACTGCGTGATGGTACTTTATAGCCCCAAAAACTCCATTTAAAGGAAAATTCCAGGATTTAAGCAAGGCCTGAGTAATCTGGGGATGCTCTATTCCCCAGAGCTCAACTTCCCTACGCAACTGGTCCTTTTTCAAAGAAATGAGATTGTCTCCATCATAGCAAATACGGGTAAAGTCTTCTACTTCCTCATCTTCTACGCAACAAATAAGAAATAAACTCAAATCCTTAAGTAGCCCTGCGGTATAGACCTTATCTGCTTCTTTGGGGCTTAGTTTTTGAGCCAACACCTCTCCAGCCACAGCGCCCCAGACTGTTTGTCTCCAGGTGCGAAACTTAAGTACCTCGCAGGTCTGAAATTTAAGGCTTAAATTTTTGTGAAAGGTAACAGAAAGGGCAATCTTTAAGATTCCTTTGGTGCCTAAAATTACAGCAGCTCTTTTTAAGTCCGTAACCTTTTCCTGGAGGCTATAATAGGGAGAATTTATCAAACTCAAAATAGTAACTGTAAGCCCTGGATCTGTAGCAATAATCTTTGCCAGGTTATTAAAATCAGGATTGGCTGAAGTTGCTTCCTGTAACAAAGAAGACATGGCTGGAGGAAAGGTAACAGACATGGCTTCTTTAAGAGAAACTTTTAGTTTAGCAGGTATTCTGGGCATTTTATTTTTCTCTCTCCACAATATAAGTTAAGATGGAATTTAAAATTTCTTTTTCTTTACTTTCTGGAAAAGCTTCCAAACTTTTTCTGGCCTTATCCAAATAAGCTTTGGCCTCTGTTTTTACCCGTTCAGAGATTTCTTTCTCTTTTATGGTCAAAAGGATTTCTTCCAGTTCCTCTTCTTCAAAACTAAAACTAAAAAACTTTTCCCAAAACTCCTCCTGTTCTGCTAACGACAGGGTCTCTACATAGTAAATCAAGGGCAAAGTAATTTTGCCTTCTCTCAAATCTCCCAGCTGAGGCTTTCCCATAATCTCATGGGATTGGGTATAGTCCAGCACATCGTCTATGAGTTGAAAAGCTACCCCTAAATTAAAACCATAGCTTTTAGCTGCCAGGACCAAATCCTCAGAGCCACTTAAAATAGCTCCACACTCACAGGCAGCCTGAATTAAATAGGCAGTTTTTCCGCTGATAATTCTAAAATAGGTTTCTTTATCGATCTTGTTTTTACTAAAGGCAATTTCTTCTATTTCTCCATAGGCTGTAGCTAAAATGGCCTCTGAAACCACCTGAGTTAGCAAGGGATTATTGTATCTGGCTACAATCAAGTTGCCCAAAGCCAAAAGCCCATCTCCAGCCAAAATTGCCCTTTTATTGCCAAATTGAATGTGACTGGCAGTCTGTCCTCGTCTCAATTCTGCTTCATCCAAAACATCATCGTGAATCAAGGTGGCCGAGTGGAAAATCTCTAAAGCGCAGGCCAGGGGATAGACATCTTCTTTAGCATACCCCAAGGCCCTGGCCATCAAAAGCACCAAAAAGGGCCTAAGCCTTTTCCCCCCAGCATTTAAGACATGTTGAGCCACTTCTAAAATAGAAGGAGGAAGTGAGGCAATCTCTTTTGCCAGTACAGCATTAATCAGGGGGATTTCCCGGGCCAGATAGTCTTTTAACTTCTCAAGCATCTACCAGTTTCCTCAAATAATTTAAGGCATCTTGCCCCTTTTTGCCCATATCCCAGGACAATTCATTCACATAGGCCTGGATATGCTCCTCCAGAGTCTTTTCTTCCATTTCCTGGGCAAAGGTCTTTATAAAAGGTATAATTTCTTCTTTACTCTCCTTGGCCCTGTCAAGGCTTTCTTTAATCTTCTCAGCAACCACCCGGGCAAGCTCAGGTTTGGCCAGAATCACGCCCAAAGGCAAGGGCAGTCCTTTGCTTTGCTCTTTCCACCACCTGCCCAAATCCAGAACCAACTCAAAGCCCTTTTGAGCATAAATGAGGGCAGTTTCGTGAATAAGTAGGCCAGCGTCAACTATTTTTAACTGCAGGGCCAGGGGAATATCGCTAAAAAGCATGGGCATTGGAATAAACTCCCTGGGCCAGGCACTTCTAAGTAAGTGATAGGCTGTGGTCAAAAGACCAGGTATGGCTATTTTTCTAATTTCTTCCCTTTTTATCCCGGGCAGGGAAACCAGTTTGGGGCCATGAGTAAGCCCAAAGGCTCCTCCTGTTTCTAAAATCTCATACTTATCTTTAAGTTTAAGGCCCTGCACAGCTGAAACCTTTACCACATCCACTTCGCCTTGCCCAGCCAGGTTATTCAAATCCTCAATATCTTCAAAGATAAAACGGGAACTTCTATTTTTGATATCTGGGACCAGGCCCAAAATCCAGGGTCCAAAGATAAAAGTATCATTGGGGCAGGGAGAAATGGCTATATTTAATTTTTCCACTCTTCAAAAATCTCCTTATAAAGCTGATGCAAAGACCTAAAAGCACCCTTTAAGTCCCAGTCTTTTTTTTCTCTACTGCCAACTATGTTAGATAAAGTTCGCACTTCCAAAAAAGGAATGCCATAAATAAGAGCAGTATAAGCCAGGGCAAAGCCTTCCATGTTTTCTATTTCTACTCTATACTCTTGAGCTAAAAAATCAGCCCTTTCTCTAGAACCTGTTACTGTGGAAACAGTAAGGCTACTTACCCTGGGATAAGCTAAATCTTTACCCAAAACCTTTAGTCCCTTATCCACTTCCAGGAAAATTTCCTGCTCTATATTTTCCTCTGCCCACAGGGGAAATTTCAGTAAACTTCTCTTTACCTTTCCTTTTACTTCCACGCCCAATTCCGGCCAAACCTCGCGTTTACAAAGCACTGTTTCTCCCAGATTATAACCACTGGAGGCAAAAACTCCAGCAATCCCCAGATTAAGAATCAGGTCATAAGTTTTTTTACTCAAAAGTTTACTTAAAAAAAGAGCACTGTTTAGAATTGTAATTCCAGTAACCAATACCTCTACTGTCAAGTGCTTTTGTTGCAAGGTAAAAACTTCTCCCTGCTTGGCAGCTAAAGAAGTCCCAAAAAAACTTTCTGCTTCTTTTAAAGTAGCAAAGACTAAAAGTAAATTCACTTACAATCTCCAGTAAGTAAGGCCATAGCTCTTAAAAGCAGAATAATCAAATCTGCCCTTCACATCTATCAACACACCTTTAGCAGGGTCTTTAAATTTTGCCACCAGATCTTCTGGTTTTAGCTTTTGGTATTCTCTATGATTTACAGCTAAAATAAGGCCGTCCAGATTGGTTAAACCATCTAAAGAACAAAGTTTTAAACCATATTCCTGCTCTGCTTCCTCTGGACAGGCCAGGGGGTCGTGTACCACCACTTCCAGGCCAAAGTCCTCCAGCTCCCTTATAATATCCACCACCTTAGTGTTTCTCAAATCAGGCACATTTTCCTTAAAGGTAAGTCCTAAAATGCCAATCTTACCCCTACCCAAAAGACACTGTTTGCGCACCAGAAGTTTGACCATCTTTTCAGCCACAAACTTGCCCATAAAGTCATTTATCCTTCTTCCAGCTAAAATCACCTGGGGATGATAGCCCAGAGACTCTGCCTTAAAGGTAAGATAATAAGGGTCTACGCCAATACAGTGCCCACCTACCAGGCCAGGTCTAAAGGGCAAAAAGTTCCACTTGGTGCCTGCTGCTTCTAATACCTCCAGAGTATCAATCTCCATGCGGTCAAAAATAAGTGCCAATTCGTTCATCAAGGCAATGTTCAGGTCACGCTGGGTATTTTCAATTACCTTGGCTGCCTCAGCCACTTTAATGGAAGAGGCCTTATGAATGCCTGCTTTTACTACCTGACCATATACTTGAGCCAAAAGCTCTGTTATCTCTGGAGTCTGCCCGGCCACCACTTTGACAATGGTCTCCAGGGTATGTTCCTTATCCCCTGGATTGATACGCTCTGGAGAATAGCCTACCCAAAAATCCTGTCCACACTTAAGCCCAGAATATTTTTCCAGCACAGGCACACACTTTTCTTCAGTAAGCCCGGGATAAACCGTGGACTCATACACCACCACACTCCCTTGAGGAAGATGTTCTCCCACCAGCTTGCTTGCCCCTAAAATGGGCCTTAAGTCTGGAATGTGCTCTTTATCAATGGGAGTGGGCACAGCTACAATAAAAAGTCTGGCCTTTTCTAAGTCTTTGGGGTTAGCACTAAAAAAAGCTCTACTCTTTTTTAACTCTTGCTCTTCCACTTCCTGGGTACTATCTTTACCCTGACTTAGCTCTTCTACTCTGAATTTATTGATATCAAAGCCAATGACTTTAAAGTGCCTGGCCAGAGCAATGGCCAGGGGCAAGCCCACATAGCCTAAGCCAATGACTGCTATTGCTTCTTTTTGAGCTATTAAATTTTTAAACTCCAACATTTCTTTACTCCTGGACTTTTTTTTCAACTCTGATTAAAGGCATAACTCCTATGCAAATCAACTGGGAATTATTCTTTTCTGCTTTGGGACTGGCCTTTGTCTTTGAAGGCCTGCCCTATTTTTTGTGGGCGGAAAAAATGCCCTCTTATCTCTCTTTTTTAGCCAAGCAGCCACCCCAGAGTTTACGCAAAATGGGGCTTATTTCCATTCTAATTGGGCTTCTTATTGTATATTTAACCAGAGGCTAATTTTTCTCCCTTATGAATATAAACTATCCCTGAAGTTAGAGGAAAATAGTCTATTTTTCCAAAACCAGCCAATTTTAATTCCCTGGCCAAATCACTGGCCAGGGGAAATTCCTTTACTGTCCTGGCCAAATACTCATAAGCAGGCCTGTCTTGAGAAAAAAAACCACCTATAAGCGGTAAAATTTTAGTTAAATAAAAATTGTAAAGCCCTTTCCAAATTCTTTGCCGCCCACTGCCAAATTCCAGAATAAAAAATCTTCCTCCTGGCTTTAAAACCCGTAAAATTTCTTTATAAGCCTTTTCTCTGGGATTGATGTTGCGAATACCAAAGGCAATACTCACCACATCAAAGGAATTGTCCTTAAAGGGTAAAAACCTGCCATCTCCCTGCAAAGGACAAATTTTTCTCCCCACCTTAGACAGCTTTTTTTTGCCTGCCACAAGCATCTGAAAGGTATAATCCACCCCCATAACTCTTATCCGGGCCTCTTTATTTACAAGGGCCAACCCCACATCATAGGTACCGCAGGCAAGGTCTAAAACCCGCATCCCGGGAAAAGGACCAATGCTCTGCACCAAACGCCTTCGCCAATAAAAATCCACACCCAGACTTAAAAAATGATTTAAAAAGTCATAGCGAGTGGCAATACTGGCAAAAAGCCTATCTACTGGAGTCTTGTTCTGAAGATGTTTGTCCACTGGAAGTAGTGATGGTTTCTAATACATGCTTGTAAATGGTGGAAAAATACTCTGGAAAGTTGGCAGGAGAAATTCTGCCCACTTCAATAAACTTGACCACTATTTCCTTGGTTACTTGCAAGGCTTGTTTTTCCAATTTTTCCATATAGTTACCTCAAAAATTAAAATCCGCCCGGAAGGGGGGAAGTGGCCTTGACCAAGCTAAAAGCTTAATCTTGCCGGGCGGCAAAAGAGAAGAATCCTTGAAACCCTCCTCTTTTAAGCCTTAAAAATAACTGCTTTTAGGAAAATAGTCGAGAGGAAAATAGCCCCTTCTTTCTCCAGAAAGAGGGGCTATTTTTTTCTTTTAGCTAAAAGATTGGCAATCTCTTCGCGAATGACCCTGGCTGCTTCTAAAGGAACCTGCTTGCTTACAAATTCTTCCAGTTCCAGGCGCATTTGTTTGGCTAAATTCTTTAAGTCTTCTCTGGTAATAAAATCAGAGGTATCCTGTGATTCTGCTTGTTTTAAAGCAGTATTTAAGTCCTTTTCCAGGGCTTCTACCAGTTCAGCACTAAAATTCTTAAAGGTTTCTTCTAAGCTCAAAACCTTCTTTTCTGTCTGCTCTACTTTTGCTGCTATTTCAGCTTTCAATTCTTCTGGGTCAAACTCAGATATTTTTTTATCCTCTTCCAGGGATTTGTTTTCTTCCAGTAAATCCAGCTTATTTTTTACTTCTGCCAGCTCGCTATTAATGGGCTCTAACTTGGCATCCAGAAGCCCAACCAGTTCACTTACTTTTTGCGTAAGCTCGGCAACCTCCTTGCCTACAGCTTCCTGAACCTTTTGCTCTACCAAAGCCTTAATCTCTTCTTCATTCCAGCTAACTTCAGGAGTAGACTCTGCTGGTGCCACTCCTTCTTCTAAAGAAAGCTCTTCTTCTGGTTCTATTTCTGGTACTATCTCTTCTTCCTCTCTTACCTCTGTATCCACCTCTGTTTCTTCTAAAGAGAGGGAAGTTAAGTCCTCAGCTAAAGTTTCTTCTACTGCCTCACTTTCCCTAACTGGCTCCAACTCTTCTTGCTCTAAAGGTGCTTCTTCAGTCCCTTCTGCTTCCTCTGGGATTTCTAAAGCCAGTTCTTCTTCTTTCTCCTCTTCTTCCTGTTCGGCCATAGAACCTAAATCCAACTGGGCATCTACTTCTTCTGGACTTATTTCTTCTGTTGAAGTTTCTTCTGGCTCTTCCAAAAGAGGTTCATCCTCTGGCAAAAAGCTCTTGATTTCCTCTTCTTCTGATTCTTCTGGCAAATCCTGTTCGCTTTCTGGCTGGGGTTCTTCTTTTGCTTCTACTTCTATTTCTGAATCAAAAAGGTCGTCAAAATCCAGCTCATCCTCGTTTTCTTTGCCACCTTCTTCTACCTCTTCTTTCTCTTCTGCAGAGGTAAAAAGGTCATCTAAGTCAGAATCAAAATCTTCTTCTTTCACCGCTTCTTCTTTGGGAAAAGAAATTTCCTCAGCAATGGGCTCTTCTACAATGTCTGTAAGTTCAATAATTTCTTCTTCTAAGCTTTTTTCTTTTTCAGGCATTTAAAAAGCCTCCAAAAATTAAAAAGGGGAAGCTTTTATTTAGCTTCCCCCTCCCCGAGTTAAAATTATTTCTTAGGATGGCAGCCATTACAAGCAGTAGGACCGGTCTTTTTACCAGCCTTCTTTAAGTCGGTATGGCAGCCTTTCATACACATATCATGGTAGGCTTTGTAATAGTACTTAATGTCTTTTTTCTGCTTTTCTTTGGCTTTGTAAATGTCGTGACAACCAGCATCAGTACATTTTTTGATAGCAGCCTTACCATCCCAGGTATGGTGACACTTGGTGCAATCAAAAGCAGCGTGGCCTGTATGGGAGAACTTAACAGGAGCTTTTTTAGCCTTTACTCCAGCAGGAGCTTTAAGCATGATATCCCCTTTGGGAGCATCTACTGCCCAGAGATTGGGGATGAGGAACAAGCCAGCTACCAGCGCAGCCATCACCCCAACTAACCAAGACCTCTTCATAAAAATCACCTCCTTCTTTAAAAAGTAGTTTGTCCCAAAAAGAACAAATTCTCCTTTCTATTTAGGTTAGGAGAAAATCCAATGTCAAGTAATCTTTTTAAAATTCTAGTTTATTAGCTGCCTCTAAAGTTTTTTCCCACTCTTTCTCCGTATGACTAAAGGAGTTAAAGCTGGCTTCAAAGGCAGAAGGAGCCAGGTATATACCTTGAGTGCGCATCTGTTGATAAAAGGAGACAAAAAGCTCCTGGTTGCTTTGCTTTGCTCCAGCAAAATCCACTACCTCCTGGTCTGTAAAAAAGAGGGTAAACATGGAGCCAATAAGGTTTAAACGCACTGGCACGCCTTTTTTCTGCAAAATCTCCTGCAATCCCAAGGCCAACTTTTCTGTATTTTGGGCAAGTTTATTATAATCTTTATTTTTAAGCTCCTTTAAAGTGGCAATGCCCGCACTCATAGCCAGGGGATTGCCAGAAAGAGTACCTGCCTGATACACAGGTCCTTCTGGAGCAATGTGTTGCATAATCTCTTTCTTCCCACCATAAGCCCCTACAGGCAGGCCTCCCCCAATAATTTTACCCAAACAGGTAAGATCCGGGTCAATATTAAAATAACCCTGCGCTCCACTATAGCTTACCCTAAAACCAGTTATCACCTCGTCAAAAATAAGCAAGCTGCCGTATTTTAGAGTAATTTCCCTCAGTCCTTCTAAAAAGCCTGCTCTGGGCAAAACCACTCCCATATTGCCAGCAACAGGCTCCACAATTACTGCAGCAATGTCCTGGCCATGCTCTTTAAATAAATCCTCTACCTGGTCTAAGTCGTTGTAGTTGGCCAGAAGGGTATGGGCTACTGTCTCCTCTGGCACTCCAGGAGTCCCTGGAATGGAAAGGGTGGCCACTCCAGAGCCAGCACTGGCCAAAAAACTATCTGCATGACCATGATAACAGCCAATAAATTTAACCACCTTATTGCGCTTGGTATAACCCCTAGCCAGTCTCAGGGCACTCATGGTAGCCTCTGTACCTGAATTGACCATTCTAATCATTTCCACGCTAGGCAAAGCTTCTACTACCAACTCAGCCAGTTCTATTTCCAATTCACAAGGTGCTCCAAAGCTGGTTCCCTTTTCCAGGGTAGCAAGCAGGGCTTCTTTTACTCTGGGATGAGAGTGCCCCAAAATCAAGGGGCCCCAGGAAAGCACATAGTCAATAAACCTTTCTCCTTCCGCAGAATACAGATAAGGTCCTTCTCCCCTCTCAATAAACAAAGGGTCTGCCTGGACGCTAAGACAGGCCCGCACAGGACTGTTTACTCCTCCAGGAATAAACTTTTTTGCCTTTTCAAATAGCTCTTTGGACTTTTGCATTGGTTCCCCCTAAAAATACTCCATAGATATTTTTTTTAGCTCCTTTATGCTTTCTAAGACCTCAAAATCCTTTATGCCAGTTAGTTTGGAAAGCTCTGCAATGACCTGCTTACACTCTTCTTCTGAAGTGGCGTGAATCATGGTATAGAGGTTATAAGGCCAGGAAGGATAGGTAATGCGCTCATAACAATGGGTAATCTCCTTTCTGGAGGCAAATATCTTCCCCACTTCTTCCACGCGCTCCCCAGGTACCTTCCAGGCCACCATGGCATTCTGGTCATAACCTGCCTGTTGGTGCCTTAAGGTTGCTCCAAACCTGCGAATATATCCTTTTTCCTTTAACTTTTTTAGCAAATTAAGAACTACTTCCTCTTTTACCCCTACTTTTCTAGCTATCTCCTGAAAAGGAGTAGGACTTAAAGGAATATCTCCCTGAACTTCCTTTAAAATAGCTAACTCTTCATTAGAAAAATCCAAGGAATAGCGCAAAACAAACCTCCCTTCTCAATTTCTCTCTCTCATAAACAAGACCTGCTCAAGAGGCAAGCTGGAATGCTTAAAGCAAAAACAAAGAAATTTAAACCTAACTGAGAACAAAATAACAACTTGGTTATGTTATCTTAAAAAAATTAAAATAGTTGCCTTTAAAAAATATTTTCTTTATTTTTAACAACTAGTTTAAAAAAGGGAGGAGAGAATGCTTAAAAATCTGCCACTCAAGCTAAAACTCCTTTTAAGTTTTCTGGGAGTAAGTCTGGTTGTTTTGTTAGTAGGTCTGGTTGGTATAAAAGGTTCAAGGGATTTAAGCGGGCAAATTGAAACCCTAGGTACCTTAGAATTACAAAAGGTCGAACACTTACTGAAAATTAAAGTGGAATTTACCAATCTTAAAGAAGTAATTGCCTCCTTTTTAAATCCTAATCTGGAAGATAAAGAAAGGGAGCAACTTTTTGAACAGCTTAAAACAATTAGAACAAACTACTCTGCCTCCAAAGAAGTTTATGCAAAACTTATTCAAAATACTCAAGAAAAAGAAGAATGGGAAAAATTTTTAGCTGCTTTAAAAGAGTGGACAAGCGTAGATGACAAATACTTTGCTCTCGCCCAAAAAGTAGAAGCAAGTAAAATCAAAAACCCTCTAGAGTACTGGGCAAAAATAGAAAGCTATTAGGGCTATCACTATCTACTTCTCAATAAAACCCAGAGAATGCTTTTAACCTACCGTAAATTTAGTGAAGGACTAACCCTGCAAGACTGTCCTTTTACCTCCTGGCTAGAAACTCAGCTTAACACTTCTAACCCAGAACTAAAGAAAATTTTACTTGCCGTAAAAAATGCTCACACCAACTTTCACCAGTCTTTAGCCAAAGTAAAAGCAGAGTTTATTCAGGGAGACTTAAAAAAGGCCATCTCCACCTTTCGCAACCAACTCTACCCTCAAAGTGAACAGCTTTTTCTCTACATCCAGCAACTCATTGCCTTTAGTAAAGAGATAAAAGATACCTATAATCAAATGCTTGTCTTCAGAGAAAAGGAAATAAAACCCAAAATGGAAAAAACCTTTTACCACCTAAACAACCTGGTAAAACTGGTGCTAAAGGAAGCCAATTTAGAGGTAAAAGAAGCTCAAACAACCACTAAAAAAGTATTTATGCTTATTTTAGGTGGAATCCTTTTGGGTATCATTTTAGCCCTAGTATTAGGCGCACTTTTGGGTAAATTAATCCTTTCTCCTCTAAAAAAGAGTGTGGGTTTTGCCCAGGAAGTAGCTAAGGGCAATCTCCAGGCAACCATTAGCTTAGACCAAAAGGATGAGATTGGCCTTTTGGTGCAATCTTTAACTCAAATGTTAGAGGCCTTAAAAAATAAAATAAAGGAAGCAGAGCACAAAACTAAAGAAGCAGAGCAAGAAAAAGAAAAGGCTGCTTCAGCCTTAAAAGAAGCCCAGGCAGCCAGGGAGGCAGCTGAAAAAGCCAAAAAAGAAGGCATGTTAGAAGCTGCCAACCAAATAAAAGAAGTGGTCAATAGCTTAAGCACAGCTTCAGAAGAACTTTCTTCCCAAATAGAGCAGACTCTAAAGGGCGCAGAAATGAGCAAAAACTTGGTAGCAGAAACCGCCACTGCCATGGAAGAAATGAACGCCTCTGTTTTAGAAGTGGCTAGAAATACTTCTGGCGTGGCTAAAGATGCAGAGGACTCTCAAGAAAAGGCTAAGGAAGGAGCGCAAATCGTAAAACAGGTAGTGGAAAGCATTACTGAAGTCCAAAACAAGCAGGCCAAAGAGTCTAAAGAAAACCTGGGTCTTTTGAGCTCTAAAATACAAGAAATTGATAAAATCATTAATGTTATTGAAGACATAGCTGACCAGACCAATTTACTGGCCTTAAACGCAGCCATAGAAGCTGCCAGGGCAGGTGACGCAGGTAGAGGTTTTGCCGTAGTTGCAGATGAGGTAAGAAAACTGGCTGAAAAGACCATGTTAGCCACCAAAGAAGTGGGCGAGGTAATTACAGGTATCCAGGAAAAGGCCAGGGAAACCGTACAAAGCGTGGATGTGCTTACTCATTCCATAAGTGAAGCCACAAAACTGGCAACTACTTCGGGAAAGGTTCTGGAAGAAATAGTTCAGCTTTCTTTAAATGTTGCCCATCAAATCCAAACCATTGCCACAGCAACAGAAGAACAATCTGCTACCAGTGAAGAAATCAACCGCAATATAGCTGAAGTAAGTCAAATCACAACTGAAGCCACTAAGGCCATGCAGGAGTCTTCCAGGGCCTTGCTGGAACTGGCTAAGTTGGCCCAGAACCTCCAGGGTTTAATCCAGAAAATGCAAGAAGATTCCAAAAATTAAAAAGGGAAGGGAAATTTTCCCTTCCCTTACTAAAACCTTGAAATCCAGCTTAAAAAGTGAAAAGATAATTTCTTCTCTTTGTTAATTTATGTATCTTAAAAAGTTAAAAAAGGGGCGCCCATGTTAGACTTAAAATTTATCCGTCAAAATCTTGAATTGGTAAAAGAGAGTTTACGCAAAAGAAACACAGATTTCCATTTAGAAGCATTTATAGACTTAGACAACAAAAGACGAGAAATCATTCAAGAAGTAGAAGCCCTTAAGGAAAAACGCAATCAAGCTTCCAGTAAGGTGGCAGAAAAAAAACGAAAAAAAGAAGATGCCAGCGAGCTTATTGCTGAGCTAGGTCAACTTTCCTCTCGCATCAAAGAACTGGACGCTTCCTTAAAAGAAATAGATGAGCAGGTTCACAGTCTTTTACTGCAAATCCCCAACATTCCCCACCCCAGCGTGCCTGAAGGCAAGGACGAAGCAGACAACAAAGTAGTTAAGACCTGGGGAGAAATTCCTCAATTTGACTTTGAGCCCAAAGAACACTGGGAAATAGGAGCCTTTTTAAATGGTTTAGACTTTCCCAGAGCAGCCAAGCTCACTGGTAGCCGCTTTGTGGTCATGTGGGATTGGGCTGCCAAACTGGAAAGGGCCCTTATCAACTTTATGCTGGACTTGCACACCCAAGAACACGGCTACATAGAAGTCCTGCCACCTTTTATTGTCAACAACCACTCCATGCAGGCCACAGGCCAATTACCAAAATTTGCTGAAGACCTCTTTAAACTGGAAAACTTGAACTATTACCTGATTCCCACAGCTGAAGTGCCTGTTATCAATCTGCACCGTGAAGAAGTCATCCCTGGAGAAAGCCTTCCCTTAAACTACACCGCCTATACCCCTTGCTTTCGCTCAGAAGCAGGCTCCTATGGTAAGGACACCAAAGGCATTATTAGACAACACCAATTTGACAAAGTGGAGCTAATTCGTTTTGTGCGGCCAGAAAACTCTTATGCTGAACTGGAACAATTGGTACAACAGGCAGAAAAGGTGCTCCAGCTTCTAGAACTTCCCTATCGCATTGTGGTGTTGTGTACAGGAGATTTGGGCTTTTCTGCAGCCAAAACCTATGACCTGGAAGTCTGGCTGCCCGGTCAAAACAAGTATCGGGAAATATCTTCCTGTTCCAATTGTGAGGACTTTCAAGCCAGAAGGGCCAATATCCGTTTTAAGGACAAAGGGGAGAAAAAATCCAAATATCCTCACATCTTAAACGGCTCAGGCCTGGCTGTAGGCAGGACTCTGGTGGCCATCCTGGAAAACTACCAGCAGGCAGATGGCAGTGTAGTTATACCCAGGGTACTAAGGCCCTATCTGGGAGGTCTGGAAAAAATCACACCTTCCAAGAATTTCTTCTAGAAAGTTGACTCAAAACTTAAAAGGGGTCCCTGGGTTTTCTAAGGCCAGGAACCCCTTTCTTTTTATTTTATCTCCAGGGGAAATTTATAAATTTGCGAACTAAAAGCGCTCAACCAATCCCAATCATGACTGACCACCACAATAGTCATCTTTTCCTTTTCTTGCAAAGAAGTTAAGGCCCTTCTAATAAGGAAAGTATTTTCTCCATCCAGATTACTGGTGGGTTCGTCTAAAAGCAAGACCCTGGGCTTACAGACAATCCTGCTGGCCAAAGCAACCCGTTGAGCTTCTCCTCCTGAGAGTTCAAACCATTTGCGCTGCCCAAACTTTTTGGGCTCCAAGGCAACCAGTTCCATTGCTTCCAGGACCCTGGCTTCTATATTTTTTTCCTTTCGCACCTGAAGAGGATAGGCAATGTTTTCAAACACGCTCCGTTTTAAAAGATAGGGAGTTTGCTCTAGCAAAGTAACCTCTTTGCGCAAAGAACAAACATCCCTGGCCCGTTCTCCAAAAAAGAAAATTTCTCCCTGTTCAGGGAAGAGTAAAAAGGCAAGTAGCTTTAAAAAAGTACTCTTGCCACTTCCATTGGGACCAAAAATGCCCAGGCTTGTCTCTTTGGGTAAAAACAACTCCCTTATCTGCAAGACTTTCTTCTTATTATAGGCAAAAAGGATATTTTTTAGATAATAACTATAATTCATGGGCCCTTCTTCGAAAAAAGGCTAACACCAGGTTAACCAACAAGGCAATAACCAGCAAAACCAACCCCAGAGCAATCCCCATTTCAAATTTGCCCTTGTTGGTTTCCAGGGCAATGGCTGTGGTAATGGTGCGAGTATACCACTTGATATTGCCGCCTACCAACATGGAAATGCCTACTTCAGAAATAATACGGCCATAGGCCATGGCTGCTGCAGTAAGCAGACTAAATCTGGCCTCCCACAAAGTGGTCAAAAGCACCTGTCTGGGATTGGCACCCAAAGTGAGCAAGGTAGACTTAAGCCTTTTGTCCAGGTTTTCAATGCCTGTGGCTGTAAAGGCTATCACTATGGGCAGGCCTAAAAGGGTTTGGCCGATAATTATAGCTGAGGTAGAAAATAAAAGCCCCCACTCCCCCAAAGGACCTTGTCTGGATAAAAAGGCATAAACCAGAAGTCCAATCACCACAGTGGGAAAGGAGAGTAAGGTCTCTACCAACACCTTACATACTCTTTGGCCAGGAAAGGAGTAATAGCCCAGTCCAAATCCCAAAGGCAAGCCTAAAAGCAAACTGGCCAGAATAGAGCCAGTAGAGACTTTAAAAGAAGTCCAGATGGCAGAATAGGTCTCTGCATCCAATGAATAAAGTAGATAAAAAGCTTTTTTTAGCCCTTCCAGTAAATAATCCATAAAGTTTAGTTGACCCTGGCATTGGGAATAAAGAGCTGTTTACCCAATAACCTGAAACTGGCAATCTTTTTTTGTACAGGTTTAGAAGTAAGCCAGGCAATAAACTTTTGGGCCAATTTAAACCTGGCCTGGGGACAAACTTGAGGGTTTACGGCAATTACACTGTACTGATTGAAAAGCTCCTTATCTCCTTCTACTAAAATCTCTAAAGGGGAATGATTTTTATAATTGTCACTATACTTTATATAGGTTCCCCTGTCAGTAAGGGTATACCCGCCCAGCTCGCCTGCAATCCGCAAAGTAGCCAACATCCCCTGCCCAGTCTCTCTATACCAGCTACTTTCAGGCTTAAAAAAACTTATCTTTTTCCATAAAAAAAGCTCCTTTTTATGGGTGCCAGAATTATCTCCCCGACTAAAAAATAAAGCCCTTTGCTTCTCTATCCTGGCAAGGGCCTGTTCAATGGAACTACCCTTGACCCGGGCAGGGTCATTTTTAGGGCCTACCAGCACAAAATCATTGTACATTACAGGAATACGCTTCACTCCATAGCCCTTTTGAATAAACTCAAGCTCTGCCTCCTTAGCATGTACCAGCAACACATCTACATCACAACTTTCTCCCAGCTTTAAGGCCTTACCTTCCTGCGCCAAAAGATTGGAAGAAAAAAATAAAAAGAAAAATCCCCACAACCAAAAAAATATTTTACTCATTTTTCCACCTCCAAACTTTTTACTCATTTTTCCACCTCCAAACTAATGTGGCAAATACTATCTTCACCTTCTACTTATGTCAATATTGACTTTCTGGATTAAAAAGGAGGCAAAATACTGTAGCCCAAAAATCCCTTGGTGGTATATCTGATACCTACGTAAAAAGCCAAAACTACAAA
>LDZQ01001481.1_pt1 | contig 15613 bp, 11 predicted proteins | sample 615361 | NCBI WGS metagenome assembly LDZQ01 (sample SAMN03408297, study PRJNA278302) | terrestrial metagenome | isolation source: oil reservoir sample I2 | place: USA: Alaska, North Slope, Ivishak formation | collected 2013 | reverse complement strand
GCCTGGTCTGTATTGCAGGTATTGTTTCTGCTTCAGTAGTACCTGATACTTATGCTCAAACCAAATTTGATATTGCTGAGGTTGAAAAAGAAAATATTGAACTGGAAAATCTGGGTAACTGGCTGAAAGAGCAGCATCTGGCCAGATTAAGAGGCTTACTCAAAGAAAATGGCTATGAGCATATTGTAAAAAAATGCCCGGAAGCCAAGGACCTTTTGGAATGGTACGAAGGAGAGCTGGCCAGATTGCATGAGCAGGTACATTCCAACCTGGGTGATGAGAAAGAAGGCTTTTATCGGCAAGAGCTGGATAAGTTTAGAAGGACTTTTCATAAGCCAGTTATTTACGCCAATTGGGACTGGAACAGGACAGTCTTGGATGCCTTGCATCAGGCAGGTTTTAGTTCCTTTGAAGAACAGAAAAAAGCCCTGGAAGAACAACGCCAGAAGGTTTGGTAGGGTTGAAGGGATAAAGCAGTCTTTTCAAGAGGAGGAAAGAGGTAAGTCTTTCCTCCTCTTTTATTTTATTTAGGGTTCAGTTTGCTTGAAAAAAGGAGTGATTTTATGCTTAAGAGAAAAATAGTGGCTATTTCTATAGCTTCTCAAAAGGGAGTTAAAAAGGAAAATGTGCAGGAAGCCTTGCTTAAAGAAGAGCATGGATTGGTAGGAGATGCCCACGCTGGTCCCTGGCATAGACAGGTTAGCTTGTTGGCTTTGGAAAGTATTGAAAAAATGCATCGCAAATTACCCCAGTTAAAGCCTGGAGATTTTGCTGAAAATATAACTACCTTAGGATTGGATTTAACTTCACTACCCCTGGGCAGTAAGCTTAAAATTGGGGAAGTGCTTCTGGAAGTAACTCAGATTGGGAAAAAGTGTCATCAAAAATGTAATATTTTTTATGCAGTTGGCTTTTGTGTCATGCCCAAGGAAGGAATTTTTGCCAAGGTATTAAACGGTGGAACAATTAAAGTAGGTGATTGTATAGAGGTTTTATCTTAGTTGCATTTATATAACAAAGAGGAAAATATGCTGGTTTTAGATATTCCAGGAAGAGAGAAACTGGTTTTAGAGCACTTAATAACAGATTATAATGGAACTATTGCCCTGGATGGAAAAGTTATTCCAGGTGTTATTGATTTGTTTAAAATTTTGTCTAAGGATTTAAAGATACATATTATTACTGCAGATACCCATAACAACGTTAGTTCCCAGTTTAAAGGACTGGATTTTACAATTCATATTATTGATAAGAAAAATCAAGACTTGGAAAAGTTAAAGTATATTGAAAAAATTGGGCGTGAAAAATGTGTATGTTTTGGGAATGGAGCAAATGATTGTCTTATGTTGGAAAAATCTGCTCTGGGTATAGCAGTTTTGCAAAAAGAAGGTCTTTGTTCTTCCCTTTTATTTACAAGTAAAATAGTTGTATCCAATATACTGGATGGTTTAGAGCTTTTATTAAATCCCTTAAGATTGGTAGCTACTTTGAGAATATAGTTTTTTACAACTAGTTGTTTCTTAACCCTTAAAATTTTCCCTTCTTATTTAGCAGTTTTCCTTCCTCACCTCTTCTTATTGATAAACATAATCAAAAACAACAAAAAGTATTATTAAATAGAATTAGATGTTTAGCTTTTATTTGGATATCTAATAAATATTTTTTATAACTATTTTATTATTAAGGAGGGGACTGGTCATGAAAAGGATTTTGTCTTGTTTAGTATTGGTACTGGGTTTTTTTGTTTTTAGTAGTTATGCTTTGGCTGAGAGTGATTATTTAAAACCTTTTAAAGGCCTTAAGGGTACAATTGATATTGCTGGTGGTACTGCTCATATACCGGTAATGAAAGAGGCAGCTAAAAGGATTATGAGTTATAATCCTGAGATTAGGATTTCAGTAACAGGAGGTGGTTCTGGAGTTGGAGTGCAAAAGGTTGGAGAGGGGTTGGTAGATATTGGCAATACCGGTAGGGCTCTAAGCGCTGAAGAGATAAAAAAATATGGACTTAAGTCTTTTCCCTTTGCCATAGATGGGGTGGCCGTGTGTGTGCATCCTGATAATCCTGTAACTTCTCTTACTTCCAAACAAATTCAAGAAATATTTGCTGGTAAAATTCAAAATTGGAAAGAGGTTGGCGGCAAAGATAGTCCTATCCATCTTTACACCAGAGATGAAGCCAGTGGCACTCGAGCTGTGTTTTGGAAAAAGCTTTTACAAAAAGGAGTTATTGCTCAAAAAGCCAATATTATTCCTTCCAATGGGGCTATGAAAATAGCCATATACAGAGATGAAAGTGCAATAGGCTATTTAAGTATTGGGCATATTGATAATACTGTAAAACCCCTTGAAATTGATGGAGTTTATCCTTCTCAGGAAAATGCTAAGAACGGTGTGTATAAGGTGGTACGTAAACTTTACATGAATACCAAGGGTGAGCCCAATAAACTGGTTAAAACCTTTATTGACTATATTTTATCCAAAGAAGGAGCAGAGATTGTCCAAAAGTATGGTTTTATTCCTTTAAGTAAGTAAAAGGTAAAAGAGTAAGAAAAATGCCAGGGAGTAAGGCAGACCAGAGATTTATTTTTTGCTTAAAGTTGTGCGCTATTTTTTGTGCAGGGGTAGTAATGGCTATTTTGGGGTTTCTGCTTTACTTTACCTGGCCCATTATTCAAAGAGGAGAAATAGTTGCGGTTTTTTCCCTGCACTGGCAGCCCTATCAGGGTCAATTTGGCATCATTCCTATGCTTATTGGCTCTTTATGTCTTGCCTTTTTGTCCATGCTAATTGCCTATCCCTTGGGGATAGGCATAAGCCTTTTTGTGTGTGGCTTGGGCCCGAGGTTTTTAACTAAACCCATATCCAGGCTTGTGCAGTTTATGGCTGGAGTTCCTACAGTGGTCTATGGTTTTGTGGCTGCCTTTTCTTTAGTACCCTTTTTACGCAAAAGCTTTCCCTACGGTACTGGATTTTGTCTCTTAGCTGCTTCTCTTACTTTGGCCTTGCTTTTACTTCCTACCATTGTTCTTGTCTTAATTACAGGCTTAAAACCTTTACAAGATAGGTTAAGACTTACTTACCTTGGACTTGGCTTAAATACCAAACAGGCTTTGCTACATATAGTTTTACCTTCTACTAAAGGTTGTTTTTTAGCTGCAGGAATACTGGGGTTTGGACGAGCTTTGGGAGATACTTTAATTTCTCTTATGTTAGCAGGCAATGCTCCTCAAATTCCTTCTTCTTGGTTTGATTCCATTCGCACCTTAACTGCCCACATTGCCCTGGTAGTGGCTACAGATAGTCAAAGTGCTGCCTATAATTCTGTGTTTACAGCAGGTTTAATTTTATTTTTGGTTTCTTTAAGTACTAATCTTATACTTTATTATCTTCATGGAAAAACAAAAAATTAAGTTAAAAGAGATATTGTTTACTGCGCTTTCTTGGTGTGGCCTTGGCTATCTTTTGTCTGGCTTGGCTATCTTGGGTTATTTTTTAGCTACTAAAGGAATCCTGGCCTTAAATAAATCACTTTTTTGGGGAGATGCTCCCATTTATCTGGCAATTGTGGGTAAATATCCTGTTTGGGATGGTATCTGGCCAGCTATGGTAGGTACTTTTATGCTTGTTTTTATTTCTACTTTAATCTCTGTTCCTTTGGGAATTGGTTGTGGAATTTACTTAACCTTTTTTTTAAAAGGAAGATTAAAAGCTATCTTTAATTTTTGCCTGGATCTTTTAGCTGGCATTCCTTCTATTGTAATGGGACTTTTTGGTTTTGTTTTGATTTTATTTTTGCGCAAGACTATTTTCCCCAGAGCCAATACTTCTCTTTTATTGGCAGGGTTTTGTCTGGCTTTACTGGTTTTGCCTTATATTATTCGAACTACACAAAATGCGTTTTTGTCCTTAAGCGAAGAACAAAGGCTTATAGGACCAAGCCTGGGCTTTTCTTATTGGCAAAATTTTTGGTTTGTTTTACTGCCCCAGGCAAGCAAAGGAATTTTAAGCGGAATTATTTTGGCTATGGGCAGAACTGCAGAAGATACTGCAGTCATACTTTTAACTGGAGTAGTGGCTAATGCTGGCATGTTTCAAGGATTAACCGATAAGTTTGAAGCCCTTCCCTTTTATATTTATTACACAGCAGCTGAATTTCGTAGCCCAGAAGATTTGCAAAAGGGTTTTGCCAGTTGTATTATTTTACTGATCTTAACTTCCATGTTGTTTCTGCTGGCCAATACTTTACAACGCTGGATAAAAAAATGAATCTTGAGCCTATTGTAACAGTAAAAGACTTATCTATAGAGTTTAATAGAAAGCAGATAGTTAAAAATATAAATCTCAAACTTTATCCTAATAGGATAAATGTATTTATAGGAGCATCTGGAAGTGGCAAAACCACTTTTCTTAGGAGTTTGAATAGGTTAAATGAAGAACTTGGAGCTAAAACATCTGGTAGTGTGATAATAAAATTTAAGAATAAAAAAATAGATATATACAATTTGAAAACAGATGTTAGTTTGTTGCGCAGAAAAATAGGTATGGTTTTTCAAGTACCCAATTTATTGCCAGGCTCTATTGCTGATAATATCTTGTTGCCTTTAAAACTTTTATTTCCTTATGATAAAGAGACAAGAGAAAGGCAACTACTGGATTCTTTAAAAAAAGTACATTTATTAGAAGAAGTAAAGGACCGCCTACATATGGAGGCGAGTATTCTTTCTGGAGGGCAGCAACAAAGACTTTGCTTGGCCAGAACTCTGGCTTTAAAACCAGAAATACTTTTACTAGACGAGCCAACTGCTTCTCTGGATTTTCAATCTTCGAAAAGGATAGAAGAACTTATTTTAGAGTTAAAAGAAAATTATACTTTGTTAGTAGTTTCCCATAGTTTATCTCAAGCCAGAAGATTGGCCGATTGTTTGTTTTTGTTTAAAGAAGGTAAGATTGTAGCAGAGTATCAGGATAAGAAGGCCATTGAATCTGGTTTCGTAGAGTTGCTGGAGATGTTTTAAAGCTCTGGTAAAGATATTTTTACTCTATTAAATCCTTTTTACTTAATTTTAAATATTGTTCCCACATTCTGGGCTTAATTGTAGTGGTTTCATCAAAACTCAACAAAGATTCAAAACCAGGAATTATAGCTTTTACTACAGGTAAACCTATATCTTGTCTGGTCAGATTTACATATATGGGATGATAACCATTGGCAGTAAGTAGATATTCCAATTGATATAGATTGGCTTCTATATTGCCCAGGCAATAGTTGGGAAACTCTTCCAGGGTCTTTTCCTTGAGATTTGCAGGCCAGTTTTTGGTTTTAGGACCATGGGGAAAGGGGTAAGGTACTTCTGTAAGGGCAGCAACAAGGGCTTTTTGGGCATCTAAATTGGCACCTGTACCTTTAAAGATTTCACCTTCTAAAGTTTCTACAAAGGCCTTGTAACAGGGTATTCCCAGTTCAGAGGTTAAGTCTTGAAAGGTCACCTGGATTCCCGCTTGCTCCAGTTTGCTCAATAACTTGGTAAAAGGAGTTGATGCACTTTTTTGAGGATTCAGGCGAAAACATTTTTGAGGAAGGTAAAAGCCCAGGGCTTCAGAGTCCCTTTCTATTACTTCTAATAAGGCAGCCAGTTTAGCCTGGGCTAGAGTAGCTCCAGCTGCCAGACCTGTGGAGCCCAATCCATCAAAGAGGTCTATTTCATTTAAGTTACTAAAGAGATAGACCACCTGAAGAGGAACTAAAATCTTTTCTCTTTGCTCTGGCCTAAGGACCTGCTCTCCATAAATCCAGTGCAGAGGCTCTTCCTGGTAAGTAAAATCCAGACTTAATTTTTGAGGTGAAAGGCAGTTAAGCCCTTGTTTTTTAAGGTTAGAATAAGTCCCAATATAGATTGGCTTAGGTTCTTTTAAGTCCAGGACTTGATTATCCTTTATGCTGGCAAAAGAAGAAAACCTTTCCACTATCTCCATATAAAGTCCTACCCTGGCTTGATCCAGGTTAAATCCTCTACCATAGCTGGTTTGCAAAGAATTAAGAGAATAGTTTAGAGATGGAGTATTAACCTGACGCATTAGTTTCCACTGTCTAAGCAACCCAATGGGGCTTAAGGAGCTTTGGTGGCGCATTTCAATGCTAGCAAAGATGTTTTTGCTCTGGAGGATTTTATAGGCTTTTTTAGCCAATTCATAACTAGAAGGTAGTGGTGTGGGAGAAAAGGATTTAACAGCAATTTGAGAATGAATTTTGGCCAAAGAAGATACTTGGGGATTGGTTGTGTTGAGTTCTATAGGAGAAGGAAGATTAACTTTTTCTCTTAAAGGCAGAGGTTGGTGGTGGATTAAATTTTGTTCAAAGATTTTTAGCCATTGCTGGTGTAAGCTTTGTGCTGGCTTGCTTAACACCCGGCTGATAATCAAAGGAGTATGTTGTTGAAGGCTTTTCAGGTCAGTAGATGGAAAGAATTTTTCCAGTTTTTTAAATTTGGGAGATAATAAAGAAAGCTCATAAGCCAGAGATTGTAAAGGTAGAGGCAGGGGAGAAAAGCTCTGTAATTTTTTTTCTATTTCTTCTATTGTTAAAGAACCTAATTTGTGAATTATATGCTTGCGCATAAAAGTATCTAGAGGATGCTTTAGAAGATAATTTAGACATTCTGTCAAAGAAAGCTCTTTGATAGGAGTGGCAGCAAAAAAACCAGTAGTTTCAGTGGTATTTATCAATTCTAATTTATATTCCATAGAAAAATCCTTTTTAAATAGACTTGAGTTAGTGATTCGATTTTAGCTAAAAGTAGTAGATTAAGCAATGGAGGTCATTAGCTCAAGTTTATTCAGGGGGCTAAGGAGGGATAAAAAATATGGGGTTTGATACTTAGAAGATGTATAGGCTTGGCAGGAGAAGATTATTTTGAGAAAGGTTTACAGGACTACAAGCTAAGTTTTTAAATTTATTTAAAAGAAGAGAAAAAGTTGAATAAGTTTATTTTTAGAAACCAAGGTAAAGTTAAAATAACGACGGAAGATTAAGCAATGAAAGATGAAAATAATCTTATAATTTTTGAAGATAGAGATTCAGCTAACAGAAGGAGAAATTTGGCTTAGCTTAAATCAAATGGCTTATTTATTTGATGTTCAAAAAGAAGCTATATAAAATTATATTAAAAATATTTTTGATTTTTGTGAATTAGAATTAGATTCAACCGTTTCCAAAATGGAAACAGTTCAAATTAAAGGTAAGAGGAAGGCTTTTAAACTCACAGTAAGAAGAGATTTGTTAATTTTTAATTGAGAATTTTAGTGGTTTTTTGTAGAGATAAAAAAGAGTTATATATACATTGAGTCAAAAATAGCGCAAAATAACCCAAAACAAAGGAAGAGATAAGAAAGATTGCGGACATCTATCATAAATGGCAAAAGGAAGATGAAAGTTATGAAGATATAAAGGGATTTTGTAAATCTGCTACCATAGAGGAAGTCAGAGAGCTTGATTATGTATTAACACCCGGTCGCTATGTGGGGCTTGCTGAAGAAGAAGATGATTTTGATTTTGAAGAAAGGTTTACAAAGCTAAAAGCCGAGTTTTTAGAGCAGTTAAAAGAGGAAGAAAGGCTAAATAAGCTCATTCTTGAAAATTTAGAAAAAATTAAAATAAAAAAGAAGAGTGATGATTGAAAAAGACATATTTAAACTAATAAAAACTGGGGAAGGGATAAATATTGAATTTAAAGAGAGTAAAACCTCTCCAACAAAGGATATTTATCAAACAATTTGCGCATTTCTTAATCGTATAGGTGGATATATTTTATTAGGTGTAAAAGATAATGAAAAAATTATTGGAGTTAATCCCGAGCACATTTCAAAAATAAAAAAAGAAATTGTAACATCAGCTAGTAACCCTCAAAAAATTAATCCACCAATCTCCCTTATGGTTGAAGATATTCAGGTTGAAGGAAAAACAATAATATTGGTTACCGTACCAGAAAGCTCGCAGGTTCACAGATGTAATGGTAAAATTTACGACAGAAATGAAGATGGAGATTTTGATATTACCAACAATAACGATGCTGTAGCAATGCTTTATATGAGAAAACAAACAAATTTTTCAGAAAATAAGGTTTATCCTTTTTTAACATTAAAAGAATTAAATGAAACAGTGATAGAAAAAACAAAAAAAATGATAAAATCTTTAAATCCAAATAGTCCACTGCCTGAGATGGATAATTTTTCAATGTTAAAAAGTCTTGGCTTTTATCAAGAAGATGTTACTACAGGCAAAAAAGGATTTACACTTGGAGCATTACTACTTTTTGGAAAAGATGAAATTATTTATTCTACATTAGCTTATTATAAAACAGATGCAATTTTAAGAATTGAAAATGTTGATATGTATGATGATAGAGAAATTGTAAATACAAACCTTATTGATGCATTTGAAATTCTAATGCAGTTTATAAAAAAACATCTTCCAGATCCTTTTTATCTTGAAGATAATATTCACAGACTCTCTTTGAGGGATAAAATATTTAGAGAAGTTATTTCAAATATTTTGATGCATAGAGAATATTTAAGCCCACTTCCTGCAAAACTTATTATTGAAAAAACAAGAGTTGTCACTGAAAATGCAAACAGAGCTCATGGATATGGGCATATTACTCCAGATTCTTTAGTTCCTTATTCAAAAAATCCTAAAATTGCAAGAGTCTTTAGAGAAATTGGAAGAGCAGATGAACTTGGTTCTGGAGTAAGAAATATTTTTAAATATACTCCCATTTATTCAAAAGGCGGCACTCCTCAACTTATTGAAAAAGATGTATTTAAAATTATCATTCCTCTTGTGCCTGATAACTCATACGAAATCAAAGAGAAAGGTTCGGAGAAAAGTTCGGAGAAAGGTTCGGAGAAAAGTTCGGAGAAAATACTGGGTTATATGAAAGAAAATAAAAATATTACAATAGCGGAACTGTCTCAAAAACTTGGAATTTCAACTAGAGCAGTAGAAAAACATATTTCCAAACTCAAACAACAAGGAAAAGTAAAAAGAATTGGCCCTGACAAGGGCGGATATTGGAAAGTTGTGAAAGATGAAGGATGAATGTTGAAGGATGAACAGTGAAAATCAGTTAGTAATTTTAACTGATACTGTTTCGATTGTGGAAACAGTTGAAATTTTATAAAAATTCAACTGTTGCAAAATTTGCAACAGTTCAAACAGATGACAAAAAAAGAAAAATAAATTTTATAGCTTTTGAAGGATAAAAGATGAAATCAGAAATAAACTTTTCCCATACGCAAAAATTGAGTGTGCAAGGTTTAAAGGAACTATACCCGGAGATTTTATTGACCAAAAGACTATTGATGAGCCTTTGAGTTTTCAGGCAGAAGAAGCCTATAAATTTGTTTTAAGGCATATTTCTCAGGGCTCAATCTATGAAGGAGTTTATAGAAAAGACAGATGGGAGTATCCAGTTATTGCAATTCGTGAGGCAATAAGAAATGCTGTTATTCATAGAGACTATTCTTTAAGCGGTAAGGATATAAAAATTGCAATATTTGATGACAAAATTGAGATTACAAGCCCGGGCAAACTGATGCCTACTATTGATTTTGATGATATGGAGTCTGGCCAGTCAGACATAAGGAATAAAGTGCTTGCATCCGTTTTTAAAAAGCTCGGTATTATAGAACAATGGGGAAACGGATTAAGATTAATAGCTGAGGAGTTAAGAAAGTATCCGGAAATAAAATTTGAATGGAGTGAGCCGGGAATTTCTTTTAGGATAACATTTAGAAAAATAAACTATAATCCAGAAATTCAAAAGGGGGAGGATATACAAACTGCGACCGATTACGACCGATTGTCCGTAGAAGAAAAAAAGGTGTTGTTGTTCTTATTAGACAATGAAAAAATTTCAAAAAAAGAAGCAATGAATTTAATTAATGCTAAAGAAACAAAAACCAAAGAGGTTTTAAAAAGTTTAGTTGAAAAAAATCTTATTCAAAGACAAGGAAAAGGTAGAAGCACATATTATGTTTTGAAAATAAAAAAGGAAAAAGTTATGAGTGATAAATTACTTAAAGGATGGAAGAAGGTTAAGTTAGGAGAGATTTGCGAGGATATTTCCTATGGCTATACAGCAAGTGCAAAATCAAATCCTGTTGGACCTAAATTTTTAAGAATTACTGATATTGTTCCTGAAAGAATTAATTGGGATGAAGTTCCTTATTGTGAAATTGATGAAAAAAAAGCTAAAAAATACAAACTTGAAGTTGGAGATATTGTTGTCGCAAGAACTGGTGCTACAACTGGATATAACAAAATTATAAAAAATAATATAAATAGTGTGTTTGCTTCATATTTAATTAGATATAGAATAAATAAAGAATTTGTTGACCCATTTTTTGTATGGTACAACTTACAATCTCCGAATTGGTATGGATTTGTCGATAATATTATTGGAGGTTCTGCTCAACCGGGAGCAAATGCAAAACAATTTGCAGATTTTGAATTTTTCCTCCCAACTCTCCCAGAACAAAAAGCCATAGCCTCTGTGCTTTCCTCCCTTGATGATAAGATAGACCTTCTGCACCGCCAAAATCAAACACTTGAACAAATGGCACAGACACTTTTTAGAAAATGGTTTATAGAAGATGCAAAAGATGATTGGGAAGAGGTAAGTTTAGGAGACAGTGATTTAGCAACTATAATTAGTAGCGGAATAGAAAAATTTGAAGGCGAAAAGATATACATAAAAACTGGAGATGTTAAAGATACCAATATTACTGGTGGAACAAAAATTACTTACGAGAGCAGACCTTCAAGAGCTAATATGCAACCCATAAAATTTTCAGTTTGGTTTGCTAAAAAAGGAGGAGTTAGAAAACTTTTAATGTTTGATGATTATTCAGATACAGATAAGTATATTCTTTCAACTGGATTTTCAGGATTAAAAACAAATGAATTAAGTCATTATTATGTTTGGTGTTTTGTTTTAACTAAAGAATTTCAAGAAATAAAAGATTCTTTTGTAAGTGGTTCAGTTCAACCAGATATAACCAACGAAGGAATTAAAAACATAATAGTTCTAAAGCCAGATGAACAAATATTATTCAAATTTAACGAAATTGTAAAACCATTATTTTATAAATATCAGCAAAACAAAGAACAAATCCGCACACTTGAAAATTTAAGAGACACACTCTTACCAAAACTTATGAGCGGTGAAATTAAATTAAAGATAAGAGGTGAATAATGAAAACTTATCCAAGAGGTTCTGAATGGAGAAAGTGGGATTTGCATGTTCATACACCAATAGATCATGAATGGAGAAATAAGCCTAAAATAGATTTTACAAAACAATTAGAAGAAATAAAAAGTGATTTAGAAAAATTTGCAGATGAATTTATAGGATTTGCTGAACAAGAAAAATTATCTGTTTTAGCTATAGTTGATCATAATTTTTGCAATGATTTAGAAAAATGTTATTTACCTTATATAATTAAAGAAGCCAATAAAGTCAATATTACCATATTACCTGGATTTGAAATTACAGTAAAAGATGGAAGTGGAATACATTTATTAGTAATTTTTAAAGAAAATACTAATTTAAACACTATTCAAGATATTGTTAAGCAATGTTTTGATCCTGGTATAGAGTTAATACCAGCAAACGGACAAGTACCAATAAGCAATAAATCAATAGATGAGCTAAAGAAACTTTTAGATTCTTCTAATTTAGAATATATATTAATTTTTGCACATGCAGATAGAGAAAATGGAGTTTTGGATAAAAATACTATATCTGGTGGAAGAAGAGTTCAAGAGTGGAAAAAGTCTTTTATAAATATTGCTCAATTATCAAAATCAATCAATGAATTTAATGAAAATAGTTTTATTTTTAAAGTGATAAAGAAAAAAGATTTAAATTATGCCCGTGATATAACATGTATTATTTCTTCTGATTGTAGAACAATTAATAAGCAAGAAACAAATGAAGGAAGAACCTATTTAGGAGAAAAATTTGTATGGATAAAAGCAGATCCAACTTTTGAAGGATTAAAACAAATTATTTATGAACCAGAAGATAGAGTTAAAATTCAAGAAGAAAAGCCTGAACAAAAAGAACCCTATAATTTAATAGATTATGTTCAATTTATTGATTCGAATGAAAATTTTACTAATGAAAAAATTTATTTAAATCAAAATTTAAACGTTATTATTGGTGGTAAATCTACCGGAAAATCTATCCTACTTAGAGAAATAGCAAGAACAATAAATCCATATGAGGTAAAAAATAGATTAGAAGAAGCTAACCTAAAAGATTATAAAATATATGAAGATGGTAGAACTCTTACTGATGATTTTATAGTCAGATGGATAGATGAAAGAGAAGATAAAAGATCTAATATAATAGATGATTATAGAAAAATAATATATATTCCACAATCTTATTTAAACAGATTAGTTGAAAAAGATGAAGAACAAAGTCCAATTGATAGATTGATAGAAAATATTTTAAAAAATGATGAAAATATTAAACATTTGTTTGAAAGTGTAGATAGTCAAATAAATGAAAATGATAGATATATAAGTAATGAAATAAATGAGTTAATACAAAATTTACAACAATCAAGCTTAAAATTAGAAGAAATTAAAAATCTTGGAGATAAAAAAGGTATAGAAAAATATATAGACAATATAAAAAAAGAAATTCAAGGTTTACATAAAAAAGGAGGTTTGACAGAAGAAGAAATTAGCCAATTTAGTATTATTAAAGAAAATATAGAAAAGCTAAACAATGAAATAAAAGATCTTTCTAAACAAAAAATAGATTATAATGAGTTACTTAATACTAAAAAATTTGAAAAATCATATAGATTTAATCAAATTGTTGAAAAATATAAAAATTTAGAAGATAAAGCAACTTATTTAATCAATAAAATTGAAGATGAATTTAATAAATATTTACAAGAAGAAATAGAAAAAATAGAAAATTTTATAATAGAAAAAAATAGTGAATTAACTAAATTAAATAAACAAATTGAACCATTATTAGAAAAAGTAAAAAATATAGAAATATTAAAAAATAAAAATGAACTTTTATCAGAACAAGAAGAAAAATTAAAACAAATTAAAGAAAAAGAAACTGAAAAAGAAAAACTTGTAGAAAAAATAGAAGAATCAATTAACAAATTAGTAGATTATTTTATTAAGTTTTATGAAATAAAATCAGAATTTACAAAAAAAATTGAACAAAATAATTCATTAGGTGATGATTTAGACTTGAAAATTAAAGTAAATCCTAAAAATGAAAAATTTAATGAAGAATTTATAAATGAAGTTTTTGATATTAGATCTTTACCAGATAATCTAAAAGATTTTAATTTAAATATAGAAGATATTCATAATTTAAAATTAAAAATTAGAAATCTTATTTATGATGTTTTAAATGGTGATATTAAGCTTAAAAAACAATATAGTAAAAATATTACACAGATTTTACAAAAACTAATAAAAGATTGGTTTGTGATAAATTATTCAATAATTTATGATGGAGATAATATTTCTGATATGTCTCAAGGTAAAAAATCTTTTGTTTTATTAAGATTAATTATTGAATTAGATAAAAGTAAATGTCCATTATTAATAGATCAACCAGAAGATGATTTAGATAATAGATCGATTTATAATGAAATAGTAAAGTTTTTAAGAGAAAAGAAAAAAGAAAGACAAATAATAATTATTACTCATAATGCAAACTTGGCAGTATCTACTGATGCAGAGTGTATTATTGTAGCTAATCAAGATGGAGAAAAAACAAAAAATAAAAAATTTAAATTTGAATATGTGCAAGGTTCTTTAGAAAATACTTTTATTAATAATGAAAAAGAAGAAATTTTATTAAAACAAGGTATTAAGGAACATGTTTGTGAAATCTTAGAAGGTGGAGAACAGGCATTTGAAAAAAGAAAAAATAAATATAATTTTAAGTAAAGAGAGTTAACCATGCCTAATCTTACCGAATCATCCATTGAAAACTTAACAATAGACCTTTTAAAATCTTTAGGTTACGATTATCTATTTGGCCCAGATATTGCCCCAGATGGAGAAAATCCTTTAAGAAAATCATTTGAGGATGTAATTTTATTTGATAGATTAAAAGCTGCTTTAGAAAGAATAAATCCAAAGTTACCTAAAAATGCAATTGATGATGCTATAAGGCAACTTACCCAAATCCACACACCAGATTTGATAGCAAATAACGAAATATTTCATAGAATGTTAACAGAAGGAATAAAAGTTACCTATTATAAAGATGGTAGTGAGCGCGGAGATATTGTTTGGCTTATTGATTTTAAAAACCCAGAAAATAATGATTTTTTAGTTGTTAATCAATTTACAGTGATAGAAAATAATATTAATAAAAGACCAGATGTAATTTTATTTGTAAATGGTTTGCCTCTTGTAGTAATGGAGCTAAAAAATCCTACAGATGAAACTGCTACTATAAAAGCAGCATATAATCAACTTCAAACCTATAAGCAAACAATACCATCTCTTTTTACCTGGAATGAGATTTTAGTCATATCCGATGGGCTTGAAGCAAAAATGGGCAGCCTGTCAGCCGGATACGACCGGTTTATGTACTGGAAAACAGCAGATGGGAAAAAGGAAGCGTCACACCTTGTAAGCCAGCTTGAAACTTTGATAAAGGGACTTTTAAACAAAGAAACACTTGTTGATTATATCAGATATTTCATTCTGTTTGAAAAGGCAAAGAAAGAAGATGAGAATGGACAAACCATTGTTCAAACCACAAAGAAAATAGCAGGCTATCATCAATACTATGCAGTAAATAAAGCTATAGAATCAACAATCAGAGCGATAGGCAAAAAAAATAATGTGGTAAAAGAAGACCCTCTTACCTATGGGCTGCCTGATGTAAAGAATCAACCTAAAGGGGACAAAAAGGCCGGTGTGGTCTGGCATACCCAGGGCTCTGGTAAATCACTGTCAATGCTATTTTATGCCGGGAAAATCATACAAACCATCAATAACCCAACAATTGTTGTAATCACCGATAGAAACGACCTTGACGACCAGCTCTTTGACACTTTTGCATCAGCTACACAAATTTTAAGGCAGGAGCCTGTTCAAGCCACCAGCAGACAGCATTTAAAAGAGCTTTTAAAGGTGGATGCCGGGGGCGTGGTTTTTACAACTATTCACAAATTCTGGCCTGATGAGGGTAATATCTATGAAACCCTTTCGGATAGGGACAATATTATTGTCATTGTTGATGAAGCACACAGAACCCAGTATGGATTTAAGGCAAAAGTCGATAAAGAAACAGGAGATATTAAATACGGTTTTGCAAAATATTTAAGAGATGCCTTACCAAATGCAACCTATATAGCCTTTACAGGAACACCGATTGAAAAAACTGACAGAAATACCCCTGCCGTTTTTGGAAATTATATTGATATCTACGATATTGCAAATGCTGTGGAAGATGGAGCAACTGTTCCGATTTATTATGAAAGCAGGCTTGTAAGAATCAATCTTACTGAAGAAGGGAAAAAGCTGATTGAGGAGTATGAAAAAGAATTA
>LDZQ01000619.1_pt1 | contig 15630 bp, 17 predicted proteins | sample 615361 | NCBI WGS metagenome assembly LDZQ01 (sample SAMN03408297, study PRJNA278302) | terrestrial metagenome | isolation source: oil reservoir sample I2 | place: USA: Alaska, North Slope, Ivishak formation | collected 2013 | reverse complement strand
GTAATAAGGATGATCGAGAAGGAGGTGGATAATGTTAAACACAGCATCTTAGACAGGCTCAGAAATACTAAAGTGGATTTTTGGGATGGACTGTTCATTTTCAACTTCATCGAGTCCCTCGAAAAAATTAGTGACTTGGTTGAGGAGGTCAGTGACATACTACAAATGACGGTTCTGAGTTTATGATTGAACTCGTTCCGGCTATTGCAGCTCTCTTAATAGCCTTCAGTATTGGCTCCAATGACACTTCGAACGCGTTTGGAGTCTGCATAGGGTGCAGAGTTATTGAATTGAAGAAGGCAACATTTCTGTTGCTGGCGTTTGCTACACTTGGAATATTTCTTCAGGGACACAGCGTTATGAAAACAGTTGGGGAAGATCTTGTGGAGATGAACTATAAAATATCAACTTTGGCACTTGTAATTTCAGCCATAATAATTGTTTCCTCGAACTTCAGGGGGTTTCCAGTTTCCACGCATCAGGTAATCGTTGGAAGCATTGCTGGCGCCGGACTCGCTTACGGAATAGGCGTGGATGTAGCAGTCCTTAACAGGATAATCGTGTCGTGGGTTTTTTCACCCTTAGCTGCTGGAGCGCTGTCGGTTACGATCTTCTTTATACTCGAAAAAATTTTCAAAAAGTTCTCTTTACTAAGATTAGACCGTGTTTTGAAGGTTCTGCTTCTTATCTCGGCAATATTAATCGCATACAACACCGGGGCAAATGAGCTTGCCACAGCCATGGCTGCGGTTGTCCATTCGGGGTCGTTGAGTTTTCCTGCAGCGGCAATTTTGGGGGTTCTCATGCTTTGGCTTGGAGCAATTTTGCTGAGTCAGAGAGTCATAGAAACCGTATGCAAGGGAATAACTACTCTCGACCCAAAATCGGGTTTTTCAGCTCATTTTGGTGCTGGAATAAGCGTGCTGATTTTTACAACTTTTGGAATGCCAATATCCACGACATACTGCATGATTGGTGGCATAGCTTCCGTCGGGTTTGCAAAGAGTGTACGGGCTGTTAGAATCGAAACTCTAAAAAGAGTTGTCCTGAACTTCGTAACTGTTCCAATCTTTGCCTTTGTTGCTACTTTTTCGATTTCGACAATTATAATCAGTTTTTTGTAAAATGGAGGCTTTAGAAAAGGGTTGGAAAGTCTGTATGCGATACATTACGAAACAGCAATGATTAATAAACATAGTCAACGGTGTAATATAGTAATAAGATCAGCGCAAAAAAGTTAGAATTAACTCAACTATTAAGAATTAAAACTGCATCTGCAATTTTTAATGCCTTGTCGAAGCTGCGCTTTCCGCAGATTGCCATGCTAAAACCCTCGATTTTCGAGATTTTCTCCAGACATTTTTCAATGGAACCATAACTCACCATTGACTCTGACGCTACGCCAATTGTGCTCAAAAAGTTTTTAATTTTTTCAAGCTTCGCCTTCTCATTCATCCAGTATTCGGTGAGAATCTCAACGAGCCTCGGAATCGGCACGAGCGGATGTATCAACTCTTCCTTGCTGACCTTCCCCTCTAAGGCCTCATCTATATCTACAACGCGAACGAGAAAGACTTTTTTAAGTCCAAATTTTCTCAGGTGTTCAAAGATTCCTGGAAAATCATTAGTTTTCTCAAGGATGTAAGCTGGTCTTTCAAACATGTTTCTGAAAATTAACTCGTAATAGCTTTTTCCCGCATCAGGTCTTGACTTAATCAAAAGACATGGTATACTCGAATTTTTTGCTATTTTCTCTGCCGTCTTTCCCAAGAACAGTGGACTTCCGCTTCTAGATGGTGCGACAACCAAATCAAAGTCTTCTTCTACTCTTGAAATCTCTGCAATTGGATCCAGTGCTACAACTACTTTAACAGATACCTTTGAAAACTCTTTCGAAAGCTCATTTGCGACTTCTTCGAGTTTTCTTGTTGCCTTATCCTTTAAGCTTGTAATAAAGTTGTCCACATCTGATATACCCCCCTCAATAAGCATTGAGATGTCGTATTCCACTGTATGAAAAAGTGTAAGCTCTTCGGTTCCGTATTTTTTGAACTCCGTCAACGCACGAGCACAGGTAATTGAGACATCCGTAAGGTCTATTGGATACAATACTCTCTCAAACATACTATATCACCGGCCACTGAGGTTTTAAAAAACTCTCCTCAAATTCATTCTCCATCTCATCAAGCTTTCTCTTTAAATCTCGAAAGACCTCAAGTATCTTGTGCTCCTCTTTTGGGGCAGTGTCAGATATTTTTACAACTCCCAATATCTCTCCTTTTCTCACGACTTTGCCAGACTCTGAGAAGACGACTGCAGTATTTATCTCTCCCCCCCTATCCGAAATAAGAAGGTCTACAATCTCCACACTGCTGTGCCTTAAAACATTCACCGGAATTATGATCGAATTGGGTGGAATTGGAATTTCCCTGATCCTCAAGATTGAAAAGCCTCTTAGTAGCTTTTTGTCCTCATCGGCAATTATGAGTTCCCATCTGCCAATTATGCTTAATTCTTTAGGAATTACTTCTCGCATACTGTTTATGATATCGCCATCAATCATATTACTTTTTCATACTGGAAGTAGTTAAATTTTACTATTAACTATCACACATTAAATCTACTTTTCGCATGGTCTCTAAAAAAGAAAAAATGTGAAAAATTATTTAGGCCTCGCTCTTTTCTCCAATCTCGATTAATGAGACCTCTCTTATGATTTCTCTTATCTTCGGTGTGTAATTTGATTTTACAACTATCACCGGTGCATCAGTTTCGAAGACTATATTTTCCTCGCATCCACCCTGTATTAGCTTCCTGAAGCGACTCTTTTTCTCAGCACCGTAAACTATGATGTCTGGTTTGAAAGTCTCTTCAATTCTCTTGATTTCCTCGTCTGCAATTCCTATGTGGTAGCCGAGAACCTCATAATCGATTCCCGCATCTTTTAACTTTTCTGTGGTTTGAATAATTACCTTTTCAGCCTTCGAAACCATTGGAGCGTACTTCTTTCTTTCCAGACCCTCAGATGGGAATGCTACAGGCTCCTCGTCTTTTATGTAGAACACATAAATCTTGGACTTCAGCCCAGAGAGGTGCAAGTCTATCGCGCACTCCGTCGCTTTGTCTGAAAGCTCGCTATCGTCCACAATCAACAAAACCTTCCAAACAAACTCCCCCAACATTTTTCACACCTCCTTCTTACTTTCAGCCTTCTTAACACTAATACCCAAACCTTCAAACACGAAATAGACTGCAAAACCCCACCAAAGCGTGTAGACGACGTAAAAAACCAGCAAAGTTCCTCCGATGGCATCCATAGGTTTCGCATCAATCCCGTAGAAGTTGTATGCCGGCTCAACCCCCCTTGTTAAGACCTGCGTTTTTATGAACAGACTCTCCTCGAATCTCCCTTCCTGTTCAAGCTTTTTTGCTATTGCACTGAGAGAGGTGTGCCAGAGGTAAAGCGCCTCTTTTGCGGACATTCCGTATTTTTCTTTAAAGTAGCTCTCATCGTTGTAGTATCCTCTATCTGCATCGTTCAGTGCTAATACAAGTATTTCACCGAGTTTTCCGTTAATGAATACCTTTGAGCCTTTTTGCTCGGCAAAGTTTGCATAAAGCATGGCAGTTTTTCTTGCACTTTCGACATCCTTCATATCGATTTCAAGGGAGATCGCTGAGTGAAGCTTCTCAGCCCTGCTCTTTATCTCGGGAATGAAGTAAGAAGAGTGTTTGGCGTAGGCACTGAAGCGGTCGTCAGCATAAGCGACGAAATTCTTTCCGTCAAACAATGGATTCAGCATGACCGCAAGGACTGCTAAGAAAGACAGCACAAGCACCATTCCTACTCCAAGCGCTTTTTTGTTCATGACTCACCCCTCCCTAAGCTCGGAAAGGTTGGTTACAAACTTCGAGAAAACCCACACAGCGAAGAACGTGACGATTGCGAAGAATGTAACCAATCCTGCAAATTCGATTGCCGACGCAACGTTCTTATCGAGGCTTATCCAGCCGGCTGCGTTTAGCTTAGAGGGCAAAGCGGAGAGACGGTTTACGAATCCTGCAAGAATGACAGTTGCATAGAACCCGCGAATGTGTATTCCCCTGACAACCTTGGTTACAAGGGAGCCAATTTGAATTCCTATGAGTGAACCGAGGAGCAAACCCATCGCAAGTGTGTAGAAAACGAAGCCGTAAATTGCGTACTGGAATACTGAAGAGTAGCCTGCAGTTATTATGATCTGGAAAATATCGGTTCCGACCGTAGTGAAGGATGAGACGCCCAGGAAGTACACATACATCGGGAACGTCAGGAAACCGCCGCCTACACCCATGATCGCTGAAATCAGACCGACTATAAAACCGCAGAGTATTACGAACCAAGCGGAAACCCTTCTACCGCCCAAATCGTGGTCGAATGTCACCATCGGTGGAAGGTTTACGGATTGAACTTTCATGGCAAGTCTCGTCATTCCCATGGCAGTTCCACCGTTTGGCAAAGTTTCCACCTCACCACCGTCAAAACTCGCAGCTCTTTTTCTGAGTGACAGATAGTCTTTTAGAGCAAAGAAGCCAAGAAATCCGAGCATGAGGACATAGACAATGTTTATGAATACATCGCTCAATACAGGATTTGCGTAGTATATGGTTCTGTTTATCGTTCCCCCTACGGTTGCACCGGCTATTGAACCCACTACGAAGGCTATGGCAAGAGTCACACAGACATTTCCGAGTTTTCTGTGCACAATCGTTCCCATTATGCTCTTGGTAAAGATGTGGAACTGATCGGTTCCAACAGCTAAGATCCCCTTGACTCCGGCGCTCATCAAGGCGGGGGTGATTATGAAGCCACCCCCAGCACCTATACAACCCGTAATAAGCCCAGCAATTAGTCCTATGAATAAACTAACCGCAAGCATCTCAAATGTTGAGTCAACCGGTGCATAGGCGCTCTTACCCCCCAAAATTTTTGGGAAAGTTTCAGCAGAGGTGGTTAATAAAATCATGGGAACTAAGGTCAGAAGGATCATGGTGACGTATCTGCGCCTGTCCTGGATAATTCTCATCGAAGTTTCATAGTCCCACTTTGCGTAGGCTACTGCACCTGTCAGCATTAGTTCATATATTTTCCGAGCATTTCTGAACATATCTATCACCACCCTACCAATTCATATATTATATTCTCAACTCCTACTTTCCAAGAAAGAGTATGAAACAGGTCGTATTTATATTTTTCTAAAATAGTATTATACTAAAAAATCATGAATATATTAAAAAATCATTACTTTTCTGCTACTTTCGTAATGGTTTTTTGTCAAAAATCAATGAGCTATTAGGCATCTGCCTACTCTCCTCGTTTCTCGACCATTATTTACCATAATATGGACAGATTTGCCGGTTTACAATGCAGTCAGCAAGGTAAGCGCAACATTGGCAGTTTGGCGGTTTGTTGTAAAAACTACAATTTCGAGTATTACACCCAACAGCACACGTTCCTTCAATCATTTAAGTAATTTATAATATGATTAACAAAAAAAAAGTTTTTTTAATTGAGAGCGACTTTAGAATTTTATGGAAGTCGGAAAAATGAAAAGACTCACAATTTCACTTGATAACGATACTGTTGCAAAGCTTGAGGAACTTGCAAAAAGGGATGGTAGAAGTTTATCCGAAGTTGCCCGTGTAGCAATCTCAAGTTACTACGACTTGATACTGAAAAATGTTATATCCGATATCAAAGGACTTATCGATTTGATTTCAACTCGAGATTACATAGCGATGGATATCGGGTTATGGGTTGCAATTTTGGACGAATTGTGTGAAAAAGCCAGCGAATCCTTCTGGGATGTTGTGGAAAAAGTAGGCTTTGAACACGGTTTGCAGTTCAAGGAAATGGGTTTGGAAGATTTGTATAGCGTTATAAAGCTTTTGGAAGCATCTAACTGGTTTAATGTAAGAACTGTCTCTGAAGATGTTTACATCATCACCTTAGTAACAAGAAATGAGGGCAAACTTGTTAGAAGATTTTTTGATGGGCTCTTCAAGTCTATGGGATTCAATGTGGAGGTCAGCGAGGGGCTGAGGAAACTAATACTAAAAAAAACAAGTGTAATACCATAAGAGTCCGCACTATGCAGTTGTACAATTAAAATTTTTTACATTAATGAAAGAAAAAAACTGCCTTGGAGGAGCTTTTGAGATAATTTAAGTCATCTTGAGTTATCTTTAGTAAGTTTTATTAAAGCGGCATCAATATTCAGTCTTATGCTTGAGCATGCATGGTGGGTCTGGGTGCTGATTCTATTCATCTTCACGTTCTTCTTGGGGGTACTTGCGGTGATGGGTGGAATCGGTGGTGGCGTTCTGTTCACACCCATTGTGGGAAGCTTCTTTTCTTTCCACCTCGATTTCGTAAGAAGTGCAGGACTTTTTGTCGCTTTGACCGGGTCCATGGTCCCAGCTTCATGGATTTTAAAGCGTGGACTGGCAAACTTCCGTTTGACATTGCCGCTGGCGTTAATTGCATCTGTGGGCTCAATAGTGGGTGCATTGATTGGCCTAATCATACCCACATGGATAACTCAGACCCTTCTTGGCGTCGTAACTCTGTTTATCGCTGCACTCATTGTATTTTCAAAGCGCTCAGAATTTCCAGAAGTTCCAAAACCAGACAAAATATCTCAGAAACTCGGAATCTACGGTATTTACCACGATCCTTCACTAAATGCAGTCTTTGAGTGGTGGATTCACAGAACTCTGCCATCACTATTCCTCTTCTTTATGATAGGTATTGTGGCGGGCATGCTCGGTCTTGGTACGGGCTGGGCAAATGTTCCAGTGTTAAACGTGGTTATGGGCTGCCCCCTCAAAATTGCTGCAGGAACAAGTAAGTTTTTAATGTCAATAACCGACACTTCAGCTGCCCTCGTTTACTTGAATTCGGGCAGCGTTCTGCCTTTAATAACGGTCCCCTCGGTTCTGGGAATCATGCTCGGTAGCTACGTCGGCATAAGACTGCTTGCCAGAGTGAATCCGAAAATTGTTAGAGTTATAATTGGCGCAATTCTTGTAGTAGCCGGGGTGAAGAGCCTTTTAAAGGGTTTTGGTATCTGGGTGTGAGGGGTGAAGTATCGAAAGAGTAAATGTTGATTTCAAAATAAAATTAAAGTAAATTTTTTTGAATTAGTGACTACTCGTAGGGATACAACCTCTGGGCTTCAATCAATTCATCGAGCCAGCTCCTTAAACTCTCCAGCGTGCTCACTTCCACGTCGTAGACATTCACTATTCCTATCAGATCTCCCTCGCCTATCTTCCCGTCAATCAGGGGTAGAAAGACGACCTCACTCACAATTTTTTCCTCCTCAACCCTCGCAAGCCTTTCCAGAACAGTGTCAACGAAAACACCATAAGGATTTCTCATGATGTACATTGGATATATAAGCGAGTTTCTCGGTATTTTCAGCTTTTTAACTGAAACACGGCAGGCTTTACCGGCCTTAACCTTCATCTCCTCATCTGCAACCAGAATATCCCATCTCGCAACCGGCTTTCTCTTGAATCCGAATGGGTCCATCTCCATGGACTTTCTTCTTACTACGCCACCATCCCTGTATACCATCGTGAACCTCTTTCTCTCTCCCCTGAGGAGATGTCTGTAGTCTTTTAACCCCACATAGTAGACTGATATGACTCCAAGCAGGTCCCCCTCTCTGATCTCTCCATCCTCAACCGGAAGGAATATGGCGTTAGTTATCCTTCTATCCTCCTCCATTCTTGAAGGCCTTCCTATCTTTGCAACATCAACCAGGCTGCCATAGGCGTTCATAGCAAACCCGATCGGCACAACCACAGTATTTGCGGGAATATCGATGTCCTTAACTTTCACCTTCACAATGTCTCCAGCTCTTAGCTGGACATCCTCGTCAGCAACAACGGGTTCCCAGAGTGCCACGTGAGTTCTGCCGTAAATTATGTCCTTCACTTCCACTGCTTTCCTGTAAACATTTCCGTTATCCTTCCAAACGAGGTTACCTGTAACTTTTTCCCTTGATATTTCGACTTTGGGTTCTCCTATGTCTATAACTCTTCCGATAAATCCAGTCTTCACGTAGAAGATTTTAATGGCCCCGATAATGTCGCCTTTCTCTATCTTTCCGCTCTCAACGGGCAGAAAGAGAACGCGGCTTATGCACTTTTCATCCTCAACCCTCGTCGGAATGCCGCACTCCACAACATCAAGAATGCATCCCAGAGCGTGGTGCATTATGTTTAAAGGTCCGACAAAGGTGTTTTCGGGGAGCGTTATCTCCTTAATTCGCACAATAGTGGGCTCTCCCTTTTCAACAATGACGTCATCTTCCGCTATAAGTGTCTTTATCTGCGTCATGGGCGCCATTTTGTACCCGAAAGGCTTCAGATCCACCTCTATCTTTTCGAGTTTTTCGCCGAACTCGTCGACCCAGTATTCAATTTTTAGGGTCATGTCTCATCACCCATAAAATTGGAATAATGTAGTTCATAAATTTTGCGACATTTTAACAACTATTATGAAAAGTGAATCGCATAGGGTGATTCACAAAACCGAAAATATCATAAAGGCGTGATATTAGAGTGACAAGTATGAAGATTGGAGATGTTATGACCAAGGAAGTGGTTTCGGTTGACTACAGCACCAAAGTGAAGGAGGTCTGTAAGATAATGGGGGAAAAAAGAATCGGTAGTGTTATTGTTACAAGAAACGGAAAGCCAGTTGGGATTTTCACCGAAAGAGACCTGCTTTCAAAGGTTCTGCTGGAGGGCAGCCTTGAGGACGAGGTTGGGAAACACATTTCGAGTCCACTCATCGTAGTGTCGCCGGATTACGATGTCCGCGAATCGGCGAGGATAATGGCAGACATGAAAATAAGAAGACTTGTTGTGATGGAAGAAGAGGAAATTAAAGGGATTTTCACAGCTGCAGACCTCGCAAGAGTGCTTGGAAAGGGGGAGATTTAAAATGGAAGCAGTCTGTGTGATTTGTGGTAAGGAGATAAAATCCAAAACTGAAGGAGATGAGTGGAGATACTGCTACTTCTGTAAGAAGCCAGTTTGTTTTGACGACATTCGCTACATAGGCATCTGGAAAGAGGGGCTTTACCAGAAATATGTAGAGGTCATTCCTGTTTGTAAGAAATGCAAACCAAAGAAGTTGTGAAATGAACGTATGGCTTTTGAACCTATCTTTTTTGTGGACAAGTCTGGCAGACAGATAATTATACGTGCCTATGAGCTGGAGAAGGACAGAGATGAGCTTATCGAGATGTATATTAACTACGACCCTGAGGACAGGTGTCTCGGTTTGCCTCCTGTGGGAAGGGTGGCTATAGAGAAGTGGATAAGTTATCTTGAGGAAAGAGGATTTTCAATAGTCGCTGAGCACGAAGGAAAGATTGTCGGTCACCTTGCAATTGTGGGCGATGGATCGAACAAGGGCATCGTTGATTTGGCAATTTATCTCTCAAAGAAATACCAAAACTGCGGGATAGGAACTGAGATGGTGAGAGCAATCATCGAGTACTGTAAAAAAGTGTGCTACAAAAAAATAACCTTGGTCACGGACAGACTAAACTGGAGGGCGATAAGAGTTTACAAAAAATGCGGATTCAAGACAGTTCTTGCGAGTTATGAATTGTACATGGAACTACCGTTGAAATCGTAAAGTTTGATAATTATATCAACGATTAATATTCTCACAAAATTAATAAATACTTCCTAAACCAAATTACCATGATGCGGGAGTTGACGAAGCTTTTTTATCCCGAAAGCGTAGCGGTCGTTGGAGCATCGTCAGCAAAGGGTAGCGTTGGAAACACGATTTTAAACAACTTAAAGAATTTTGGAGGCGAAGTTTACGCAATAAATCCAAAATACGACCAAATTGAGGGAATAAAATGTTACCCGTCCATTCTGCAGACTCCTGCGGTTGACCTAGCAATCATCGCAGTTCCTGCAAAGCTCGTTCCGAAAGTAGTTGAAGAGTGCGGGGAGAAGGGAATAAAGAACGTGGTTGTAATCTCAGCAGGCTTTAAAGAAGCCGGAAGGGATGGAGCAGCGCTTGAAAAAAGATTGGTCGAGATTGCTGAAAAATATGAAATAAACGTAGTGGGGCCGAACTGCCTTGGCATCATGAACCCAGAGATTAACCTGAATGCAACTTTCAGCAGTGTAATGCCAGATTACGGCAAAGTTGCCTTTCTTAGTCAGTCAGGAGCCTTTATCCTTGCGGTCGCCGTATGGGCCAAAAAGACAAAATTCGGCTTCAGCAAGGTTGTGAGTCTTGGGAACAAAGCGATGCTTGAAGAAGCGGACTTTCTTGAATATTTGGCAGATGACGAATCCACTGATGCCGTTATGCTCTACATTGAGGGTGTACAAAATGGAAAACGGTTCATGAAAGTCGCAAAGAGAATTGCGAAGAAAAAGCCGATTGTTGTGATGAAAGCTGGAAAGACCGAAAGCGGTTCCAGGGCTGCATCGAGCCATACTGGAAGTCTGGCTGGAAGTTATAATGTTTACAAGGCTGCCTTCGAGCAGTGTGGCGTTGTTATGGCAGAAACAGTTGAAGAGTTGTTCGACTACTCCTTATGCACTTTCAAAATACAGGAAAGTTGGGGATGTTGCAATTATAACGAATTCAGGTGGTCCGGGCGTTATGGCATCCGATGCCGTGGAAACATTCGGATTGAAGCTTGCAGATCTTAGTTCAAACACTTTAAATGAGCTGAGGAGCATATTGCCACGGGCTGCAAACTTCTACAACCCGATCGATATACTCGGTGATGCAGACACCGAAAGGTTCCTGAGAACTTTTGATGTAATAGAAAAAGACGATAATGTGGGCACAATTTTAGCAATACTGGTCCCTGTGGCGGGCATAGACTTCCGTAAAGTCGTTGATAGAATCGTAAGATCATCAAAGCCGGTTTTCTGCTGCTTTACCGGAATGGATGAGGAAGCAGAAGATATGCTGATAAGAAACAACATTCCGAACTTTTTCGATCCGGTGAGAGCCGTAAAGGCAATCAGTGCTGTGAATAAATATGCAAGCTTCGAGTTCGATGAGGTTGAGGAGGCAATTGAGATTGAGGTCGAAAAGGATAAAGCTGACGAGTTTATAAGAAAGAGGGCAGGTTCGAAGTATATTGGCGTGGAGGGACTTGAACTGCTGAAGTATTACGGAATAGAGGTAGCTCCGTTTGGAATTGCAAAAAACGCCGATGAAGCCGAGGAAATTGCGGATAGAATAGGCTACCCTGTCGCGATGAAGGTAGTATCTCCGGAGATAATTCACAAAACGGACTTCGGAGCTATAAAACTCGACGTAAACAAGGGCGAAGTCAAGAAGGCGTTCTACGAAATAGTATCAAGGGTCGAGAGTTACCTGCCAAATGTCAGAATCGACGGTGTTTTGGTTCAAAAGATGGTTAAAGGCGGAAAAGAGGTTATAATCGGCGTAAAAAAGGATCCCCAATTCGGAAACGTCGTGATGTTCGGTCTGGGAGGAATATATGTAGAAGTTTTCAAAGACGTTTCATTCAGAATAGCTCCTGTGAGCAAAAAGGAAGCATACGAGATGATAAAAAATGTGAAGGCCTACGAAATACTGAAAGGCGTAAGAGGGGAAAAGATGGCGGACATCGACGCTATCGCTGAGACATTAGTGAGATTTTCAAAGCTCAGTATGGACTATCCCGTACTCGAAATGGAGATTAATCCTTTAAAAGTTTTTGAGAAAGGTTGCGTCGCGATCGACTTTAGAATGGTTTTGGAGGTGAGACCGTGAAAAAAATTTTGGTGAGCTCAGTTGGAGAAAGGTCTGGAAAAACCAGCATAGCGCTTACTCTCGCTTTGATTCTCAGCGAGAAGAAATATAGAGTCGGATACTTCAAAACCTTCGACACCGAAACTTACGACGTGGATTTGGCGAAAGGCTTTGGATTCGAGAGTGGGTGTGGTGTAATCTTGGATAGACCTTATGCAGAGTTTTTGATTTCCGAAGACCCCTACAAGCTCAAGAAAACCATCATAAGCGAATTTGAAAAACTTTCTGCTGACAAAGACGTCGTTATAATCGAGGGAGCGCAGAGCTATGTTCACGGACAGGCTGCTGAACTTTCCGACTTGGAGATTTCAAAACTGCTCGATGCCGAAGTTCTGGCAATTGCGAAATATTACAGCGATTTCATTGTTGATGACATAATACTCGCAAAACGTCATTTTGAAGAGAGAATGAAAAAGGTAATAATCAACCAGATGTCTGGATACAAGAGGTCGTACGTAGCTTCCCTCGTAGAGAAGGTATTCTTAAAACATGGCATCGAGCTTGCGGGGATAATCCCTACAGATCCGGGGTTGATGGGAATCCCCGTTTCGGAGATAGCAGCAGCGACGGGGTCAGAGTATCTCGTGAAGGCGGACAAGGATGAAATCGTCGAGCAGGTGGTTGTTGGAGCTATGAAGCCTGAGGCTGCACTCACACACATGAGGAACGCACGTAACTTCGTCTTTGTCACAGGTGGGGACAGGAGCGACCTTATGCTTTTAGCAATCGAGAGCGGTGCCAAGTGCATTGTTGCAACTGGAAACATGGAGCCTCCGGCGATGGTTCTGTCCAAAGCGACAGAGTCGAATGTGGCGGTTCTTCTTTCAAGATATGACACTGCCACCACGCTCGAACTCATACAGAGGACTTTTGGCAGGGTGGGGATAAGGAAGGAAAATCTGAGCCGAGCGAGGGAGCTTTTTGAAAAGAATGTGAACGTAGAGGGGCTACTTTGGTGGATAATGATTTAGCAGTCTCCAAAAATCTAAAATTTAAAGACAGTGGTTTATGAGAAATTGAGACTTGAACTACTGAGTTATAGAAGCGAGAAATTCCCGAAGAAGATTACTCCAAAACCAGCAAAAAGATTAATTAAATATGCTTTAACCTTTAAAACCCCCAACCGCCCAAACCTTAAATACCAAACCGCCCATCGAGAACCAATGCCCCTCAGAATTGCAGTTGTGGACAGAGACCGCTGCCAGCCGAAGAAGTGCGGACAGGAGTGCGTGAAATACTGTCCTCGCGTCAGAACGGGAGACGAAACAGTAAAGATAGAAGACAAGGCCGTCATATCTGAGAATCTCTGCGTTGGATGTGGCATTTGCGTCAAGAAATGTCCGATGCAAGCTCTGTGGATTGTCGGACTGCCTGAGGAGCTTGAGGGCAGGGAGGTGCACCGCTACGGCAAGAACGGCTTCGTCCTCTACAACCTCCCCGTTCCAAGGAAGGGCTACGTGGTGGGCATTCTCGGCCCCAACGGAACGGGAAAGAGCACAACTGTCAAAATCCTCTCAGGGCAGCTAAAGCCCAACCTTGGGAAGGAGGAGGCAAGCTGGGAGGAGATATTTGACAGGTTTGCTGGAACAGAGCTTCTGGACTATCTGAAGGGGATAAAGGAGGGGGCAGTTAGAGTTAGCCAGAAACCGCAGTACATCGAAGCTATCCCTAAGGTTTACAGCGGGAAAGCCATTGAACTTCTGAAGAGAGTTGACGAGAGAGGGATGCTCGATGCTGTGGTTGAAAAGCTCGGCCTTGCGGAGGCAATAAAGAGAGATGTGAAGGATTTGAGCGGCGGAGAGCTTCAGAGGCTTGCTATAGCAGCCTGCATCCTCAGGGATGCAGACTTCTACTTCTTCGACGAGGTTACGAGCTACCTCGACATATACCAGCGCATTGCAGTTGCGGGAGTGATAAGGGAGCTTGCTGCTGAAAAGACTGTTATGATAGTGGAGCACGACCTCGCCATCCTGGACATGCTTGCCGACTTCGTCCACATCACCTACGGTACTCCGGGCGTTTTTGGTGTCGTCACCAACGCGAAGGGAGCGAGAGTTGGCATAAACCAGTATCTGAGGGGCTATCTGGCTGAGGAGAACATCAGAATAAGGGACAAGCCCATCGAGTTCGAGGTTTTCCAGCCGAGGGAAAGTGTGGGGGAGAATATCCTTGTTGAATATCCATCCTTCACCAAATCCTACGAGGGCTTCAGGCTTGAAGTTGAGGGGGGAGAGATTTATCAGGGAGAGGTTTTGGGAGTTGTTGGTTCAAATGCGACAGGCAAATCAACCTTCGTGAAGGTTCTTGCGGGAGTCATTGAGGATGATGAGAAGAAGGTTGAGCTGGATGTTAAGGTCAGCTACAAGCCCCAGTATGTTAAAGCTGATGTGGACATGCAGGTCGGGATGTTTCTGCGAAGAATAAACCCCATGATTGACAGCTCCTACTACAAAACCGAGTTTCTCAAGCCCCTGATGCTGGAAAACCTCATGGACCGCTACCTAGACGATTTGAGCGGGGGAGAGTTGCAGAGAGTCGCCATCGTCGCCTGCTTGCTGAGGGAAGCTGACCTCTACCTCCTTGACGAGCCCTCAGCCCACCTCGACGTGGAGCAGAGGACTGAGGCTGCGAGGGTCATAAGGAGGTTTGCACTAAACACTGGCAAGAGCGTTCTTGTTGTTGACCACGACATCTACCTCATTGACATGGTGAGCGACAGGTTGCTGGTCTTCGAGGGGCAGCCGGGGAAGCACGGCATTGCAAGAAGGCCGAGGGGAATGAGGGAGGGAATGAACCTCTTTCTGTCAAAGCTGGGCATAACTTTCAGGAGGGACGAGGAGACGAAGAGGCCGAGAGTCAACAAGCCCGATTCGAGGCTGGACAGGGAGCAGAAGGCTGCTGGGGAGTATTACTACTATTTCTGAGTCAGAAAATCTTATAAGGATTGTCAAAAATTTTTTACATGAAACTTTTCCACAGAATCACCATCTCCCTCTCGGAAGACGATATGAAGCTCATCGAGGAGCTGAGGAGAGATAGCGGCGACAGCCTGAGCAAGATTTTCAGGGAGGCGATTCAGCTTTACTACAACCTGCTTAAGGCTTCAAAGGCTGCAGGGGTGGATTTCAGAAAGTATTTCGCAAACGCAACACGCCTTGCCTTTCACATTAACGGGGTTGAGCAGAAGCAGTTTGCGGTCATAGACAGGGAAATTTACAGAGTTATGCTGAAAAAGCTTCAGGAGAAGGTGCCGCCTGAGAGCATTGAAAGCGATGAGGAGTTCAGGTCTGCAGTTGCCGGGGTGGTGAAGCTTTTCGAGATTACGAGGGATGGGTGGAGTGAGTACACGGACGAGCAGAAGCTTGAGGAAATACTCTCAACAATGGAGTTTGCCGGAGCCGGCACATTTGCCAGAGTGGGGGATAAAGAGTACATATTCAACACCTATGCAGAGTCAACGGCCATCACCAAGCTTATACTTTCGTCGATTTTGGCTTCTGCAGGCTTAAAGGTCGAGATAGACCACACTCCCGGCAAGATTTTCATAAGACTTTAGCCAAATCAAGTTATTTTAATCAAAAGTCAGATAATTTTGTTATGAACTGATTCATAACAGCTTTTATCTTTAGAAGGCCTATTTTCTAATTTGGAGGTGTTTAGATGGCGGATGTTAGAAAGGAGTTCGTTCAGGCCTTGGCAGACCTCGACGAGGCAAAGACCGTAGAGCTGACAAAGAAGAGAGTTGAGAGCGGAGAGGATCCATTCAC
>LDZQ01001208.1_pt1 | contig 15670 bp, 11 predicted proteins | sample 615361 | NCBI WGS metagenome assembly LDZQ01 (sample SAMN03408297, study PRJNA278302) | terrestrial metagenome | isolation source: oil reservoir sample I2 | place: USA: Alaska, North Slope, Ivishak formation | collected 2013 | reverse complement strand
GTGGTGGTTCACTCGAGTTGGTATTCTATTGATATTAGTGTTTCCCTGATTTTTTGGATTTTTTCTTTTGAAGTCTTCCAGTAGCCTCTTCTCTCAGTTTCAAGTAATATTTCGCCGATTTCGATGGTGGCGAATGGATTATTTTCTAGGAGTTTCTTTCTCATCTGGGGGTCGAGTATTAACTTGTCTGCTACGTTCTCATATATCCAGTTTTCAACTTTATCTGTGGTGGCTGAAAATCCTAGTAGATGTTCTATCCTGTCTCTGATATGTTTTGCACCGTGGAAGTCGTGTTTTAGCATGCCATCTAACCATTTGGGGTTAAGTATACGGGTCCTTGCGGCTCTTTCAATTGTCTTGTCAAGGTCTTCTATGTATATTTCTTCTTCGGTTGAATCTATGACTTTTATAGTGGCTTCTTCGCCTTTACATGCTTTGACTGAACTTGAAAGTCCGCCGAGGAATTCATAGTAATGGTCAAGGTCTGTGACTTCATATTCAACATTGTCTCTTTCTTGGGTTACAATGTCTACACGTGCCAGTTGCTTTTTTAGGATTTCATCTTCTCTTTTTATGCCATCTGGGAGGTATGCATAGGACATGCAATCTCTGTAGGCGTCTGATAGTTCTTCTTCTTCGTCCCAGGAGCTGTTTTCGACGAGTTGCGGGAGGTTGGTGGCATATTCTTTTGGTGAGGGTCCGAATATCCTTGCGAGGGATTTGTCTTCAAGGTAGTGTTTTCTTATGTAGTTCATGTCTTCTGGTTCGTTGAGTTCTGCTACTTGTTTGAATGCCCTGTTTAGTAGGTCTATCTGTGTCCCTAGTGTGTCCCTGAATATCCCGCAGATGTTCACTACCACGTCGACTCTAGGCCTTCCAAGCTCTTCAAGGGGTATTACTTCGAATTTTTTGACCCATGGCCCATATTTTCTTGTTAGGCGGAGGCCTAAGAGTTCTAGTATCATTGATATTGTGTCCCCGCCGGTTTTGAGGGTTTCGAATCCCCATAGGATTATCCCTATGGTTTCAGGGTATTTTCCATGGTATTTTAAGTGTTCTTTGATTAGGAGTTCTGCGGCTTTGCGGCCTCTGTTTTCTGATGCTACTGTTGGTATTTTCATTGGGTCGAATGCGAACATACTATAGCCTGTTGGGTATGTTTCTGGATCTTTTATGGGGTCTCCGCCCCTGTTGGGTTTGATGTATTCTCCATTTAGGGCTTTTATAAGTGATTTGCTTTCAGATGAGAAATTAATGGTCTTGGAGAGTTCTTTCACCCATTCTATGTAGTCTTTTGGGAGGTGTTCTGGGATTTTATCTTCTAGGATATCTTTTAGTATTTTTCTGGCTTCTTTTTCCAACTTTTCTGGCGGTAATTTTTTGAATCTTTTGGATAGTATTTTGAGTATTGATGGATGTTCCCTGTCAAATCTCAAAACCCCTAATAAGTAATCTATTTGTTCTTCCAGGCTCCATTCTCTGTCCATATAATGCAATCCTGATGGTATTAGACGTTTTTTCATCCTGTGGAGTTCTTTTTCGATTTCGTCCAAATCTGTGGGCATGTTCAATGTTTCAGCTTTTTCCTTTATGAGTTTGAGGGTTTCTTCTCCCTCCTCTTCCCTGTATTCTTCTAGGAGGTCTTCGAGTATTAGATATTCTCCGTATAGGTCTGATGGTCTCATTGGAGGTGATGCATGTGAAATACAGAGTGCATAGGACCTTCTTTTGGCTATGGTCGATTCTGAGGTGTTACCCACCCAATAGTAGTATATGTGTGGGATTGTGCCTATTAGCAGGTCTGGGTAGCATGAGCTTGAGAGGCCTGTTTCTTTGCCTGGGGTGAATTCGAGGGTTCCGTGCATGCCAAAGTGTATTATGGCATCTACTTTAAGGACATCTTCGAGGTAGTGGTAGAATGCTAGATATTGATGGTGTGGGGGTAGGTCCTTGCTATGGTAATTTTCCGGATCCTCATGAACTCCCCTTGAAGGTTGCACACAAAGGTAGACTCCTCCAAGGTCGAGTATGGGTAATGTTATCCCTTTTTGGTCTGTCATTATATTTCCTGGGGGTTCACCCCAGTATTCTATGATATTCTCTTGGATTTTTTCTGGGAGTTTTTTGAACCAGCTAGTATATTCTTTTATGTTGAGATGATGACCTGACCTTTTAAGGTATCTTGGAGTGTTTATAATACCATTTTCTAGTAGGAGGTCCTTAAGGTTTTCTTTTGGTATCCTAATTTTGTATCCATGTTTTTTGAGCTTTTTGAGGAATATTTCAAGGCTTTTGAAAACGTCGAGGTATCCTGCGCTTCCAAGATTGCCCTCGCCTGGAGGATAATTATAAATGACTATGGCGATCTTTTTCTCATGGTTCTCTTTATTCTTGAGTTTTAGCCAATTGAGGATTCTCTTGGAGAATTTTTCCATTCTTTCGGGGAGTACTTCAACTATTCTGATTTTTCCAAGGTCTTCGTCGTCTTTTGTCCGCATTGCTGCTGTGAAAAAGGGTTCAATTCCACCATCCAGTTCAGGTAAAGTCACGGCCAATATTACTTCCATTGGTTTAAGACTTTCATCTCTGGTCTCCCATTCGTTGAGGTCTGTTTCATGACCCCTTAAACATATAAGGTAGGGGGCGTTGATCTCTTCCATTAATTGATAGGTGACTTGGGGGTCGCCTCCATATGGGCCACCATGGATTTGGAAATATTGTAAATTTATAAAGAGGTCGATTTCCATCATGTATTCTTTGAGGGCTTTAATGTTGTAGCTGATGCCATCTGAGAACACTATTATACAGTTCACTTTATCATAAAGGTTTTCGTAGAGGGCCTCTACGAGTGGTCTTGTATCATCAAAGTGCATTCCACTATAGAATAGTATACCGATAGTGTTAAGTTCTGGTTTGAAATCTGCTGCCGTTTTGTATTCTTCCAAATCTTTGTATACGCCCTTGTATGGATGGTATAGTCCATATTTGGGCATTTTCACCGGTTCGGGTATTTTGTTTATGTTGAGGTCGCAGTATTCTCTTAGTATGTATAATAGCATGTTTTTGAGGTTTTCAGGGTTGCTTTGCTTGTAATATTCCAAGATTTTGAACCATTTTCTGAGATCTTCTTTGATTTCATGTGGGCCGTGGGTTTCTATTATATTTTTAAGTTCATCTTCTTTTATGAGTGGGTTTATGTTTACTCCTTTCTTTTGGAGTTCTTTGATGAGTTCATGCATGTTTAGTTTTCCAATCCTTGTAAGGCTGAGTATCCTGTGGCTGCTCCATACTAGTGAGATGACGGTTTTTTCTCTCCCAGCCAGTAAGTGGGGTAGTTTTCTGCCGAGTCGTTCATCACCTCTTATATCGACTAGTATCACATCAGACTCACTAATTTCTCTTTTTATATCGTCTAATGGAGTTTTAGGGTCCTCGTATTTGTCAAGGTATATTTTTCTGATTTTTACTATGTTCCCATATTTGCCTTTTATTTTGTTCAGAGCTTCTTTGAGGGATATTGTATTGTTTATTGTGGTGATTGCTAAAACTTTTTTCATAGGGGGCCCCCTCTATTTTAAATGAGTATTTCATCTAGATAGAATATTGGTGAGTCGAATTTAGCCGCGATTTCTTCAAGGACTCCTATATTGCGCCCTTTGGGCTCCGCGTCCACAAAGACTAAATTTAATCTTTTGAGTTTTGGGTAGAGTATTCTAAGGTCTTCTTCAAGGTTGGATTTTATGAAAATGTTGCAGCGCCCATCAGAGATGATTATGAGTGTGGGGGATAGTTCCTTGTACTTGGATGCTAACTTAGCCGCCTCCATGAGTGCAGGCGTTAATGGTGTTTTACCCCCAATTTCCAAGTTTTCGAGGATCTCATTCAATTTTGTGAAGTTTGTTGTGGGTTCGCTTATTATCTGGGCTTCATCGCCTTTGAATGATATTAGGCTGATTTTGTTCTTTTTTTCATAGGATTCTTTGAGTAGTAGCCATGCTATTGTCTTGGCGAATTTTATTTTTTTGTCGAGTTTCATTGAAGATGATGAGTCTAGGATTATTATGTATAGTGCTTCTGCTTTGCTTATTCTCACTTTTTCCATTAAGTGTTCTGGTAGGGTTTCCATGGGATTCTTTGGGTTTTCTTGTATGGCCTTTTTTATTGTTGCATCGATCGCGATACTATCTGGGTTTGTGGTTTCCTTTGCTTTGATGTATTTCCCCCTTTTTCCTGTGACGCTGGCAGAATTTTTGCCTTGTAAAGTGCCTGTGAGTTCAGCCATTTTCACACCTTTTTTGAGTTTTCTCTTTTTATCTATTTCGAAGTCATCTTCTGGTTCCTCAATTAGTTCTTCAATTAGTTCCTCGTCGATTTCTTGTTCTTTTTCGAATGGTAACTGTTTTATTCTATGTTTTAGTGCGAGTAGTGCGGCTTCTTTCACGTCTTTTTCTTTCACTTTCTTTCTTTTGTTGAATGCTGCGATTGCCGTGGCGGTTTTTGCTGTTATAATATCGGCCCGATGCGTCCTGATACCGATGGCTGCTGATATCTTCACTATAAGCTCAAGAAGTTCCTCTGAAATTTCAACTTTATCTAAGAGACTTTTGGCGTTTATTATTCTTTCCTGTAGTTCTTTTTGTTTTTTTAGGAATTTTTCCTGGAATTTTATTGGGTTTTCATCGAATTTCATCCTATATTTTATTATTTTGAGCCTTTTCTTGGGGTCTGTTAGGGCTTTAGCCTCTACGCAGAGTCCGAATCTGTCAAGTATCTGGGGTCTTAGGTCGCCTTCTTCTGGGTTCATTGTACCTACCAATATAAACTTGGATGGATGGGATACTGAGACTCCTTCCCTTTCGATGATGTTAACCCCCATGGCAGCTGCATCCAATAGAACATTCACGATATGGTCATCTAGGAGGTTGACTTCGTCGATGTAGAGTATGTTACCATTTGCACGAGCGAGTATACCAGGTTCCAGGGCCTTTACACCTTCTTTAAGGGCCTTTTTGATATCAAGTGATCCTACTACCATGTCTTCTGTGGCAGAGACTGGGAGTTCCACTATTGACATCCCCTTTTTTATGGTGGGTAATTTGCCTTCTTGTTCAAGGATCTTTTCACATTCTTGGCAGAGAAAATTTTCATTGGGGTTGCAGTTAAATGGGCAACCATCAACTACTTCTCTTATTGGTAATAGTTCTGCGAATGCCCTCACAGCAGTTGATTTCCCAGTGCCTTTATCTCCTTTTATGAGCACCCCACCTATCGTGGGGTCAATTGCATTTAAGATTAGGGCTTTTTTAAGATGCTCTTGCCCAACAATGGCAGTGAATGGGAACACTGAAAATTTCATAGACATCACCATTAAAGAAGATTTATAGACAGGTTAGGTATATAAATAACCAACATAGTATTAACAATTTAAATATAGAAATAAGATAGGGTAATACAAATTGTGCTGTTTTAATAAAAGCATGAAAAAAATTCTCTATATAATGTGTCAAATATAGTTCCATAGGAGTTTATGAGGTAAAAGGTCCCATGAAAACCAAAATATTGGAGGCTGTCCAGAAAGCCATAAGCGAGGGCGAACCTTTCAAAGATTTTTTAGAAGCATGTAAGGTAGTTGAAACTCCATTAAGGACTACTATAATATATCCTGGTGGCTGTGGCGGCTTCGTGAACATAGAATATTATGAAGACCTTGATGTTCTCGTCATAGACCCGTCACGCCACTGGGGCGAAGAAAAAATAGTCATAAACGCCTCCAAGGAAAATGAAACCCGAATATACAAACCTCAAATAGGCCTTAAGACCAGTATAGACCCTATAACCAGGGAAATCATAAAAGAATTCTTCGAACTATTGGAAGTGGGAGGGGTATGATCCTTCCAGGGTTTTAAAATACGAATGTTATCAGCCAAGCCAGGATAAGATACAAGGCCACCCCAGAGACTAAAGCCGGCCAGAAACCGTGCTTGGGGGTCATATAAACCAAACAAATAAGATAGATAATCCAAACCGGTGTCAGAAAGAGCAAACCTTTAAGATATGAAAGCACTGGCCGCATACCAGCCTCTAAATAGATTGTGGACAATGTGAGGACGGTGACAGATGGGAACATAGCAATAAAAGCCGCTAAAACACCCTTCTCTCTACTCCCAAAATATGTGGTTAAACTTACGACAATGCCACCAAGGATGAAATAGAAAATCAACTTTATATTTGTCCCCATCCTAAATCATCCCCCAGCTTATAAATTAAGGGGAAGGGTCATTATAGTCCCCCATTTTTTGATATGAAATTTTCTAAGGATCTGAGCGCCCGTATCTTGTCCTCTTTGTCTATTTTTGACTCATTAACAACATCCTCGAGGAATTGGATTGTATTATCATATACTCTCTTTTCCACTGGATATGGGTGGCCGTCCTTTCCGCCATGAGCAAAAGCGTATTTTACGGGATCTTCCCAACTTGGAGGCTCACCATATAATAGGTCAGAGAGCAGTGCTAAGGCCCTTATCTTCTTAGGCCCCATACCCTTAACTAGAATTAGATCTTCATAGTTTTCTGGTTGTATCTCATAGGCCTTTTCCAGTATTTGGAAGTCTGCCTCTGTGAAGACTTGCCATATTTCATGGTGTGGTGGCATTTCAAGTATACTATAATTGTAGAGTGTTGTCTGCCCTGTAATCTGCCCTTTTAAGTGTTCTGGCCCATCACATACAAGCTCCAAGCTTATATTCCTTGCGTTTCTACTTTCAGGCGCAGTCATATTCAAAACTTTTCTTTCTCGGCTTATACTTATAATACCAGTATGTGGGTTTTCAACGAAATCAGTTAGGTCTTGGCTTGACCAATGGTAGCGGCGCGCATATCCTCTCCTACTGTTAAGACCTTGTTGTATTGCTGTCCATTCCCCTATCTCATCCACTATAAAAGTATGATGGTATAATTGGTATGAATCTTGTATGCATGAATTGTCAACTTTTGCTACGAGGCGACTTGCACGTATCAAGTCCTGAGCTTCAATGTTAAAGAATTCTTCGGCGCCTTTTAGTTCTTTTGGCGTCTTCCTAGAAGCTTTGCCCTTTCCCCCAGTCACAAGGATGCCATGTTCTTCTGGGTTAATAGCATTTTTAAGGGCTGCACAAGTTGTTGTGGTAGTCCCTGAAGAGTGCCAATCAAAGCCTAGGATGCAAGAAAATGATTGGAACCAAAATGGATCGGAAATTCTCCTTAGAAATTCGCGACTCCCATACTCATCTATTATAATAGAAGTGATGGCCTTGGCAAGTTTCACCATTCGTTTAAAAAGCCACCTTGGGGTATGACCACCATGCAATGGTAAATTAGCATGACCTGTTCTTCTCATGAGAAAGACACCTTTATGATATTTTAGCTTTTATATGATATTAATTTGCCGATTTTTTCAGAGACTCTCACACATTGTACAAATACAAAAAAATCACATAAGTAGCTGGTTAGAATTGAAAGAGACACTGAAGTACCCATATTTCATTGAGGAAAATTTTGCTTGTCCCAGTAGGGGCGGTCTTATCCTCTTTTCGGCAGGTTTGCACCTTCTTGTATCCCCATGGACTTGGATGCTTCAATGAATAGTCTTTTTTATGTTGAGTAGTAATGTATTTCACTTCTTATGGGACTCCATGGAGGATAAATATTTAATGTGTGGTCTTATTCCTCTTTTTCTTTGAAGTGTTTCCTTTTTCCAGAAATTAAGATCAGCATATCATGAAAATCATAATTATTTTTATTAAAACGCTCTACATACCCCCATGGCGCAGAAGTTAAATAGGCTGTGATGGAGAGTGAGTGATGATGGAAATTGGTTTGATAATATTTTTCTTTTGTTATAGGTATCCTAGCAGGATTATTGGGAAGTTTGATTGGTACTGGTGGATGTGCATTAATGCTACCTATCTTGTCTTTTTATTGTATATAGAGGGGATATTAATCAATTGCCTATTGCTATTGGAACAACTCTTGTTGCTGTGATATTTACCACCATTTCTGGAGCATATGGACATTTGAGGATTGGAAATGTTCATAAAGGAACAGCTCTTTGGTTAGGGATTGATGGCACAATTGGTGTTATAGTTGGATCTCTCATATTTTCGTTTTTAGTCTTCTATAACTATCTCTTAATCCTTGAATTGATACTAGGACTTGTCTTCTTATGGCCAGCCATAAGAATGATCAAGGAAGGGATATTTTCACCACCCCCCATGAAGGAGGGTGACCAGATCGGGGGAAAGGTTGGAAAAAGGCCGTATTTGGGTTCCTCGTAGGTATTGCGACTGGAATAGCAGGTTTAGGTGGAGGATATGCTCTAGTACCTGGTATGATCTACCTTTTCGGGGCGCCAGTTTATATTACTATGGGCACGTCTCTAGCAGCTATGATACCCCTAGCATTGATTGGTGGCTTGCTTAAAATTTTGGGAAGTTATGTAAACATAGTATTTGCAGTATCAGTTGGTATTGGGACATCCTAGGCGCGCAGATAGGGCCAAAGATAATCAAGAAAATAAAACCAAACATTCTAAAGGCCATATTTGGGGTCGTATTTCTCTATGTCTCATTGAAGTACATACTACTCTACTTTGGTATACATATATAATGGTTGGAAAATGGGAGTGGAAAGGTGCTCTGTATCGTTTGAAGGATAAGTATGATTATCTTCTTTTCCATTTTTTATTTTTTGTGTGGGGTATGGTCAATTGGGAAATCTGAAAGAGTCCAGTGGGGTTGAACGAGGTTGTGTGGTGAGGGGCTTGGTGTCCATATTTTCTTCGTTATAGGCTAATATAACGAACATAGAAAACGAGCGAAAAAACGACCCTCAAGCTTATAAAAAGGCATGCCGATCCCCCCAATTTTATGTAAAGTTCTGTAAATTGAGAGCCTGAAATCTGTCCCCCACATAGAGAAGGGATTTGATCCAAGGATAAAGTGGTTATATAGTAACACAATTATACCACTAAAGACCTTGGAGAACCCCCCCTTTAAAGAGAAGCTTTAAAAGCTTTTAACATTTTTCAAAGCAGGTTTAAAATCTTCCTAATTTATAGCGTTGAATTCCAAGGATTGGATCTACAATTTTAACAATAGGGTGTTGATAATATTCCCTGTTTTTATAATTGATTATTCTATTCTCCCTGCGTGGAATTTTCTGCTTTTTGAATCAGCTTCATGAAATGCTCATACTTTAAAGTGAATTTAAATTCGACTATCTTATGTCATTCTTCTAAAATCATATTCCTGCTTTGGTTCTTGGATTCTATTCGTTTTTAGTTGTATAGCTATTCATATTCACGGGGGGCAGCGGTAAATGGCCTATAATCATTTTCACGTAAGGGTTCTGTTTCGTAAAATGGAGTTTTCATGCTGACACGACTCTTGTTTTGAACATATCTTTTCAGGAAGTGAAGCATTAGTGTCCTTTTCGCTGGTGCTTGATGAGTTGCGCGGCGAAATAAATGCGACTATCAAAATTGCATGGAAGAGTAAAAAGCCGATCATTCTATTCAATGAAAACCCTATTCTTTGAGATCTTTTTTGTTGATTTTATAGGTCTTTTCATTTTCGATAAGCATAGAAAGAGAGTTGCAATACTTCCAACAGAACAAGGAAGATCTTCTTGTGATTAGGGAAATATCTTGAGAGCTTTAAAAATAAACAGAAGGGTTTAAACCAAGACCTAGGGCTAGAGTTCTTATGTAACAATCAATATATGCTGTTACATAAGAGACATTAAGAGATATACATGTTTCATAGCTTGAAAAAAAGTCTTTTGGGGGGGTTACTAACATCCACCTTTCTTTGGTATTGGTAGGAGATATTTTGATTTTGTGAACGCTAAAAAAATGCTGGAACAGAGGCGAACATACTGGATCTTTATAACCTCGATATTATTTTTTTCAACGTTAGCGTGAAGGATCCCCCCTTATGGGATTGGAATTCACAGTCAATTAAAATCCTTTGTTGGTCATGGGAATCTAACGTGCAAGGGGAACATGTAAATTCTAAATTAGGGACTTTGTTAGTTTTGGGGTTGGGTTTAGTTTGTGGAAATGTGTTGGCGGATTTGCGGGTTAGAGTTTTGAGTACGGTTTTATGTTGGTTTTTTGAGTAATGGGGGTTTGCAAAGTTGTTATTATATTTTATTTTGAGCGTTTCATCTAATTTGATGTAAGTGGCGTCGGTGTTGGTAGGTTTCTTCCGTTATTGCGGGAGCGGATTTTTCGCATGATTAACGATACTTTGTAAATGTTTTTCAATCTTGTTGAATAGTTATCTTTTTTTTGTTTATGCCCTTTTTGAATAGGTCTTCTGTTAGGGGATGGGTACTTATGGGATTTTCTCTATATTTTTCCACTCAGCATAGGAAGGTTGGGGGTTGGTAAAAATGAAAGCTTCATGTTGCTCATTTGTTAAAATATGGGACAGCATTTATCTCTTCGAGGAAATCAGGGCCCTACCATAACCATATATTTGATGTAGTTATAGACGCTATAGCTTTTCTTTCATAATTCTATACAACAGTTTTAGGTGGACAAGATATTCAGAAGCTTTTATTTGTGGCGGTTTTACATTTCACTAATTATGGGGGTGTAGGTGCCTATGACTATCATGTCCCAGCCGTATTTTCTGTGGCGGGCTCATTTTGTGTGGTTCTTGGCCAGGTTGGCTGCTGAATTCTTGTGCAAGCTTATATGGGTAAAAGCTTCCGGCTAGGATGAAGTATACTGAAGAACTTTTGGTTTGTTCTATCTACTATGTAAATACATTTATTGTATTCTGCAAAATTTCTTCCACAGTTGAAGCAATGATAATAATACCATAAGTCTCCTTGGGGGCCGGTAGCATATTGCTAGGCTTGACCGCCGCAGAATGGACATATAGGACCCAGTTCACCCATATATGTCAAAATTTCGGCTGGGAATGCTGTAATTCCACCATTATCTTCGAATGTGCTAGCTTGGTTGACGGGTCCATCTCGTTTTCAGGTATACTTTTCTCTCTTTGCATAATGGGGACTTCCTTGGAGATCTGCATTAACATTTCAGTTGTAAATCCTAGGAATCCAAACTAGGATAAAACAAATGGAGGAGAACCTTCGTTGCCTTATCCATGATAAACCCTCTCTCATCTAATATCTTTAATTGAAAAGTTTTCACATTCTAAAAATTCGCAATTTGGAAGGGGTGAAGGGTAATATAAGCCAGTAGTTGTTGGAATACATGATAACGAGGAAGATACTAATCTTTAAGGTAAGATCCATGTTGATAATGGGAAAATAGAATTCATATAGCAAGAGATCATGCAACATGGATTCGATTATAAGGTTTTTTTACAGAAAGGATGGGAAGGAGCATGCTGCGGGGGAATGTCATCTTCCCATGACACTAAAGGGGGGGTAAATTGAGGCTTCAGTGTAGTTGTTGTAACCGTTTTATGTAAATTCGGGCCCAAAGGCATGCTATCATACTCCCTACAATATCACCTGCAACTATACCCCACCAAGCCCCTCGCTGGCCAAGATTAAACATGATGGCTAATATATAGGCGAATATAACTATGAAGAGTAATTGTCTTATTATTGTTAATATTAGTGAGGTTGTTCCTTTCCCTATGCCTTGGAATATGGAATTGGACATGAGGCCTGGGGGTATGAAGATGTAGAATAGGCACATTATCCTCAGAAATTCGGTTATTGTCGGGGCTAAATGTCTCGCTTGTGGAGAATATGTAAATATCATTGAAATATATGGTGCAAGGACGAAAGTTAGTGTGCTTGTGACTGTGGCCACGAGCATGCCCATTTTTATAGAATAGTTATGGGCTATAGAGAGGTTGTTGTATTTTCTGGCTCCGTAGGCTACCCCTGCCACGGTAATGGTGCCTGTGCCAATTGATATGAGTGGTACAAAGCCTATCATCACAACTCTCCAACCGGCTGAATAGACTGCTACTGCATCGGTCCCAGCTACTGTAACGAATATTATGTTGAGGATAGCTGTCCCTGCAGAGATCACGAAAAATTCTACACTGGCTGGTAAGGCGACTTCTAGGATGGATTTAGCGACTTTGAAGTTGGCTTTGAAATATTTCCATGACAATCTTGTGAATGTGTCTTTTTTGTAAAGGAACCAGTATATTATAATGGCTGATACGAGTGCTTGGGATGCTAAGGTTGCCCATGCTGCTCCGGCAATGCCCATCTTTAGTGAATAGATGAGGATGGGGTCTAGTATCATGTTAATGATAGCTGATATTATCATGGCATACATGGTTCTTTTGGTGTCCCCTTCGCCTCGTAGTATTCCATAAGCAGAACCTGTGAATAGTATGAAAATTGTACCGGCAAATATTATACGACCATAGGTGAGGGAAAGATTGAGGGCATTTCTCGCTCCTAACATTAAAAGGAGATTTTTTAGGGAAAATTCTAATAGTAGGGTGATGAGTAGTGAAATGATAAGTGTGAGTATTATGGTGTGTATTGCAGTGTTGTTCATTCGTTTAGTTTTTTTGGCTCCGATGCATCTGGAAATGGCTGAGGTTGCACCGGCTCCAAGGCCATTTGATAGGCCGACGAGTATCATGTAAATTGGTGTGACGAATCCAATAGCTGCGAGGGCATCTCCTCCCAATCCAGAAACCCAAATTGCATCTATTAAATTATAGGTTGATGTTAAGAGCATAGCAACGATAAGATGACTTGAAAGTTTCAGAATGGCTCTTCTAGGGTCTCCTGTGATGAGAGCAACACCCTCTGTATCATCTTTTTTTTCATTCAAAAAATCACAGCCTATATTACCACTAGAAACTTTCCACTAAAAATAGTAGAAAAAAATCATTATTAATCTTTTTTGTAAAAAAATATCTAAAAGAATATAAAAAAAGGGAGAGCTCATGTTTTAGCCGCCTAGTTTCTCAACTATCCTCTGAAGTCCTGGCTTTCCTATTTTAACTCTCCAATTCTCCAACTCTTTACCTAATTTTATGAATTCATCTATATCTGCTTTGAGGGCTTCTGTATCGCCTTTCTCAAAATCGTCGGCCATCTTGTTCATGAGGGTGATTAGCTTTTCTGCTTTTTCTTCTACGTCTTTGCTGTAGACTTCCCTTATGTCCTTTGCAACATCCCCCATCAATAGAACATCATATCTGAAAGCCACGTCTTCCCGATTACTGCTACAATTATATTTAAACTCTTGGAGTTCTTTTAATGGTATTTCACTTCTAATTTCATCTGCTATCTTTTTTCTTTCTTCTGCTGGGATGACCTTAAGGTCAACTCCTTCAAGCATTGATCTTATCTCTTCCATTTCTTTTATTTCACTGGGTGTTATGAATGGCTCTTCCATTGCCTTCAAGTCATCCTTAAAGGTTTTCAGGTCTTTTGGGACGAGTGTTGTCATGGCATATGCATAGTAGCTTGCATAGCCGCCGACAACTAACACTAAAACTATTATCAAAGCCCAATACTTCTTATCCATCTTTTATTCACCTCCAATTTTTATTGGAGTCCGATTATTGGGATGTTTGCATTCTCTAGGAGTATGGTATATGAGCCTGTATAGCTGACTCCATAGGCGCTGCCCTTTTCTGTGCCCACCACCTTCAGTAGTAATCCTGTTGTTTTATCATAATAGCATGTTTCTCTCACGCCATTCCCTTCTATTTTGGTTACCCAGCATTCGACTTTTTTGCCCATGAAATCTATTGTACTGGAACCCTCCAAGGTTTCAGTTCCTACTTCTTCTCCATTTTCAAAGACTGGTATGGAGTCGCCTGGTGCTGTTAACGCATCCCTAGGGAAGAAGCATTGGGAAGAATATGTCCCGTTCTCATCTTGGAGTGTTTCAGGATCAAAAGTGGAGGATTGGGAAGCTATTGGCTCTTGATACACTTCGCTGCTTAGCCATATTGTCTCGCCGCTCCTTTCGATGACTTCCTCTATGTTTCCTGCCGTGGCATTCCTATAGGTAACATTTCCTTTCAAGGAATAGGTCTTATTATTTACTGTGCCATCCCATTTGTAGTTTGCATATATTCCAGGGCTTGGTATGGTTTTGATGGAACCTATACCAGCATTTTTTGGCTCTGAAAGCGGATCCAAAATAGAAGTATATTCTATAATCTCTGGGCTTCCTTCAACGTCAAAAACTAGTAAGAAGCTTCTACTTTCCCCTCCAGGTATTTCAACACTTTCTGGGATGTCTGTGCCCTGACCATAAAAATTTGAATAATCCATGTATTCATTTTCACGTAGAAGGCTGAAATCGCTTGCATAAACCCTTATTGGATCTTTTCCATTGTTTTTCACCGTCACGTTCATAACAATGAACCTATCATTGTTTGGTGTGTTATTAACGACACTGTCTAGGGCATATGCCGAATTTACAGTTAGCGAAACGTCCACATCAACCAGAAGGCAACTGATAATATAAATTGCTAAGACAGCAATTAAAACATATCCAAAGGATGCCAAGACCATCTTCCAAGGACTCCTTGACCTGAAACCAGGCACCTTATCTAAAAATCCACCCCGGCCACTCACTTCATAGGTTAATCTTGCGCCGCATTTCTGGCAGAATTTCGCTTTTTCGGGGTTTTTCGCCCCGCATCTCGCACAATACAAGAATTGACCCCCCCAGACTCATATTTATGGGATTACGTGAAAAAGGTGATTCAAGCCCTCCTATTCCTTGATAACTATGGTGTTGGCTGCCTTATCACCCAATCTTTGATTTTCATCCGAGCTGGCGATTAATATTATCCCTATCAGACCAGCAAACAGGAAGTCAATTATTCTTAATAGGTTTCGTATGAGACTTTGCCCCCAGCCTATACCTTCTCCTGTATCTTTATCCACAACTCTTATTGAAAGCGCCATTTTACCTAAGGTTTGACCTTTACTAGCAGCTTCTAGAAAAATAAAATAACCAAATTCTACTAAGAAGCCTATCACAACACCCACCCAGTATGTTTCAGAACTTGACAAATAAAAACCTAAACTGACGATGAGGTAACTTACTATCCAAATAATAATAAATATACCTATAACGATTATAATAAGGTCGAGTAGGCATGCTCCGATTCTCTGTCCCAAACTTGCATATTCAATTCCAAACTTTTTCCCGCAATTTTGACAGAAATCCGCTTCCGAAGGGTTTAGGGTTCCGCATTTTGGACATGTTATTTCATTTGTCACGAACCTCACCCCACACTAAAAAAATATGAACAGATTTCTAATGGATTTTTTTATTAATTTTTTCGCATTTCTCTTGAATCAAAAATATTATATATGAGTGCTGGAGAATTTTTTTCCGTAGAAATGCTATTTTTTGGTGTTCATCCATGAGCACAGAGCTAAGGCAAAGGGATGATAGTAGGCATCCTCCATTTTGTATTTGGAAATGAAGAAGTCTTCTTAGAGATTTTCGATGCCGTATCAGGTTTATGGCCATGAAAGTTATAGTGTGTGGGAAACACTTATATGCGTGTAAGTACTCACATACATATATAAGGGTGTGCTCATCCTTCCTTTAAACATACCATAGGTGTAAAACAATGGCAGATGTTGTACTTATAAATCCTCTTGACAAGACCCATGTAAGTGAAATGTTGGAGTTA
>LDZQ01000618.1_pt1 | contig 15690 bp, 15 predicted proteins | sample 615361 | NCBI WGS metagenome assembly LDZQ01 (sample SAMN03408297, study PRJNA278302) | terrestrial metagenome | isolation source: oil reservoir sample I2 | place: USA: Alaska, North Slope, Ivishak formation | collected 2013 | reverse complement strand
TTCACGGGCACGAACACCGATGCAGTTGTTGTGCTATGCACTCAGAAGGGGAGGTATCACAGGTACTGCGGTCCTGCGAGTGAAGTCGGCAAGAAGCTCTGGAGATGTGCTGGGAAGGCGGTGAGGGACAGCCTGGCGAGGTGGTAAGCTCCGTGGTAGCAAATCAAATGTGCTTTATTTTTTATCAAGTTATTTGGAAAACTTTATAAATTGAAATTCGAATTGTTGGAGCATGAGGAAAGTTGTCTTGATTTCACTCACGTTAATAATGCTTACTGCAGCAGCGAGTGCCACCACGTTTCATGGGGATGTGCAGAGGACAGGGAATTTCACGGCGAGTGGGGAGATTATCCCGCACCTCGCCTGGAAAACCCAGCTGACCGGGCTTGTGGGAGCGTCACCTGTTTACCACAACGGCAACATTTACGTCACAAACTGGTTCGGCTGGGGTGACTGGCAGCCCGGACTTTACTCTCTCAACGCCACAACCGGCAGCGTGGAGTGGAGAAACGCGTCAATCAGCGGCGCATCCAGCGTAGCTGTCTTCGGAAACCTGCTGGTTGTGGGTGACATTACCGGGATGCTGTATTATGTAGATGCGGCAAGTGGCGATATTGTCAAGGCGGTAAAGCTTGAAAGCTCGCCCTCGTGGTGGGGTATTGCGTCATCGCCGCTCGTTTACAACGGGTCGGTTTACGTAACAACATTCTCCAACGGAACGCTCTGGAAGATCGATTCTGACGGCAATGTGGTGTGGCGTTACACCACAGGAGGGGAGATTGGTCCCTACACCTCGCCATCAGCATTTAAAGGTCTGGTGTTCTTCGCAGGCAATGAAAGCGGGAACGGCCTTCTGGTTGCCGTGAATGAGAGCGGAGTGGAGCAGTGGAAGTTTCCGGTTGATGGCAAAATCACCAACTCTCCCTCAACAGATGGACAGAGAGTTTACGTTGCCACAGAAACCAAACTTTATGCCGTGAATCTCGACGGAACCGAAGCCTGGAGTGTAGCCTTTAGCGGAACGATGTCAACGGCGGCCGTTGCTTACGGGAATGTTTACATCGGATCAGATGGTAAGCTCTACTGCTTTAACGCCAGCGACGGCACGAAGAAATGGGAGACTGCTGTTAACGGAAAGATTGACTCGTCGCCTGCTGTCGCGGGCGGTGTTGTTTACTTCGCCACAAACACACCTGAGGGAACGCTTTATGCTGTTGATGCGCTCAGCGGTGAAGTGCTGTGGTATTACCGCTTATCTCCCCCTTCGGGGAGCTACTACAACATCATGTCGTCACCGTTCATAGCTGAAAATAAGCTTTTCATCGGGGCCGACAGCGGATACGTTTACTGCTTCGAGACATCTGGAAGCTTCGAGTTTAACGTTACGCTGATTCCCGGAAAGTTCGAGGTTCTCGTCAACGGAAACAGCTATGAAGTTAACAGAACAACGGCTCTCGGAGCGCTTTATGAGTCTGAAAATCATACGGTGAATGGAGCAAAGGTCTGGTTTGATGTAAGTCTTGATGACAGCTGGTATTCCCAGTACGGTTTCTTCATAAAAACCATCATGGGCCTCGGAACCGATCAAATTGACGGTAACTGGATTTACTGGAGTGTATGGAACGAAACCGGGCAAATATCTGTTGGAGCTGACCGATACAACCTAAACCAGAAGGAAACTGTATATTACTGCTACGGAGACGGAAGCAGCCTCAACAGCTGCCTAATTCTGCTGAAAATTAATGCTGAAGTTAAACCAGCAGGTATCTCATCTCTTGAGCTTTCAAACGGGAACAGGGGAGGGAACATAACGGCGTGGGTGAATGTAACCTCTGCCTCTACTGACTGGTATGTTGTAGTCGTGAGCGGTGTGGGTGAGCAGGGGGAGGCGATAGCTGGCATCTCAACCTTCCGCCTCAATGCGGGAGAGGAGCTGAGAGTTCCGGTGCTCATCTACATCCCGCAGCTTGCTGATCAGGGGACTTACAGCCTCTATGCAGGAGTTTACAGGTTCAGCGAGTATCCTGCCAACCTGATTCACCTCTATGGCCCGGCAAGCTGTGAGGTGAGCTGATGCGCCTGCTGGCGGCTTTATTTATTCTTCTCATCCTGACCCCCGCCTCCGCTCTCACTCTCGACGTGAGCGGGGGGTGTGTGGATAAACCGGTTGAAGTTGTAACTGACAAGGAAGCAACAATTGTTTTCAGAATGAATTCAGGCACACCAGTTTTCGCTGAAGTTTCACCATCAAATCCCGCTTACTTCAAGCCGAGAGTTCCTGGAGAGCTTGTTGTAATCGCCATGGCAGGAGATGAGCAGGTCACCAAAACTCTGCAGGTTACAACCTGCAGCAGTGGCAGCAGTGGTGGAGGAGGCACTAATTCTAAGCAGTACCTTCCCTACGGGACGTTCGAAGTTCTTGGCAAAGAAGTTGAGTGGAGAACCGCTTACGGAGCGCTGAAAAAGGCATCGGAAATAATGGGATTCTCCATAACTCCCGAACTTACCGACTGGGGAATCTTCGTAAAATGCGTGAGGGATTTGTGCAAGGGGGATATAGGGGAGACTTCAGGCTGGATGTACTGGGTCAACTACCCTAACGAGCCGTTGCCGGGAGTTGCGGCTACAGAGAAAAGAGTCTATCCCGGAGATAGGATAGTCTGGTACTTCTCCAGAAGCATGAGCGACACCCCTGACTCCTCACCCTTCAAGATATACATAGACATAGGGGACAGCTATGAAATTACCGTCAGCATAATCTGGCCGTCAAAGATTCCACCGGTGGCCGACTTTACGTTCTCCCCAGCAAACCCCGTTGCGGGAGAGGAGGTTGTGTTCAATGCCTCCAAGTCGGTTGACGATGGCCAGATAACGGATTACATCTGGAACTTCGGGGACGGAAAAAGCGGAAGGGGGGTTTCCGTAACTCACATTTACTCCGAGCCGGGAACGTATGAAGTCTCCCTCACAGTCTTCGACAACGATGCCCTCTCTGACACCATCACAAAGGCCGTAAACGTCAGCGAGCCGGGAATTCACCTGAACCTCACGGGGCAGGTTATCACCATTCAGCCCGGTAAGACGAAGGTAATTCCTTCAGATGAGCTTATTACAAACCTGTCAATAACCGGCCTGACTTTCGAATCGGAAAAGCCTGTGCAGGTGGTTATTGCAGAGTCCCACATCCCTCCGGGTGTGGTTTACGGAACGTTTTACAGGTGGTTTGAGATTACGGCAAACGACTCTTTGAAGGCGACTATTGATTTCAGAGTTCCCAAAGACGTTGCCGAGGATAGGGAAGTGGTTCTCATGAAGTACAACGGAAGCTGGTTCGAGCTGCCGACGGAGAAAACCGGTGAGGATGAGAGTTACCTCTACTACTCCGCCGAAACGGAATCCTTCAGCGTTTTTGCGATAACCATCAAGTGGGACAGCTTCCCCCTCAATGTAACTGATGCGAGAATCCAGAAGGCCCTGGACTGGCTCAGGACGATTCAAAACGATGATGGTGGGTTTGCGAATCCGGGTGAGAACAGCAGCATTTCTGCAACAGCGTGGGCAATCATGGCCATAGTTGCTGCAGGTCAGGACCCTCATGAGTGGGTTAAAAACGGAAAAAGCCCCATCGACTTTGTTAGGGAAAGGCTGAAAGATGAGATGGGCACGATGGGGGCTGAGGACTACGCGAGAACCATACTGGCCCTTGTTTACGCAAACGAGAATCCGAGGAACTTTGCAGGCGTTGACCTCGTGGGAAAGCTGAAGTCCTACATGAAGGAAAACGGGCAGATAGGGGACTTCACATACAAGACCATCTGGGGAATCATCGCCCTGGCATCGGTTGGTGAGAACACAACAGCATCTGCAGAGTGGCTGAAAGCTCAGCAGAATGCCGATGGGGGATTCGCCTGGAGTGCGGGGGAGGAGAGCGACTTCGACGACACTGCAGCAGCGATTGAGGCTCTGATAGCTGCAGAGGAGCCAAGAGATTCGGATGTGATCAAAAAAGCCCTTGATTACCTCAAGACCGGACAGAACGACGATGGTGGGATGAGGTACTTCGGGAGTTCAGCAAGCAACGCTGCCAGTGATGCTTGGACAATACAGGCCCTCGTTGCCGCGGGAGTTAATCCGATGGAGTGGGCAAAGAACAACACGAGTGTGGTGGAGCATCTGCTTAGCCTTCAGACGGAGGATGGCTACTTCAAGTACACAAAGTATCAGACCTCCAATCCCGGTTTCATGACAGTTTCAGCCATCATGGCATTGCTGGGAAAGCCGCACCCGATTAAGGTGAACGCATCTGTTGCTACCGCTCCTGCAATCACCGCTACTACCACCACTACTGCAACGGCATCTACTACAACCACCACCACAACTGCTACCACCACAACTACGGCAGCTGCTGAGAGAAAATCCACTCCCGGCTTTTCATCAGCTGCAGCAATTGCGGCATTAGCTTTAACTGCAGCCCTTTTAAGGAGAAAAACATGAGGAAGCACACAATCTTACTTTTACTTTTAATCGCCGCCAGTCTTCCTCTCTGCTCATCCAAACCGGCAGAGGAGCATACATCTTTCAACCTAACGGAAATTCTCAACGCCACACCGGTGGATGATACAGGCTACACCATCACCGAGGGAAATCCGCAGAGAATAGTGTCTCTCGCTCCAAGCAACACGGAAATTCTCTTCGCTATAGGTGCGGGTGATAGGGTTGTGGGAGTGACGGACTACTGCAATTACCCGCCCGAGGTGGTGGAAAAAAAGGAGAAGGGAGAGCTTGTGAGCATTGGCGGATACACGACGATAAACATAGAGAAGGTGGTTTCCCTCAAACCAGACCTCGTTGTTGCCACATACGGCAACGGAATCGAGAACATAGAAACGCTGAGAAGGATGGGCTTGACGGTGATAGCCTTTGATCCGAAAAGCGTTGAGGACGTGATGAAGGACATCATTCTGATTGGAGTGGCTACTGGAGAGAAGGAGAACGCCACGAAGCTTGTTCAAGAAATGCTTGAGAGGATTGAGAAGGTTAGAGAGAGCGTGAAGGACAAGCCGAAGGTCAGAGTTGCTCACATCCTTTGGTACGACCCGATATGGGTCAGCGGGAAGAACACATTCATCGATGAGGTGATAAGGCTTGCCGGAGGTGAGAACGTCTTTAACTTTGACGGCTGGAGGACCGTGAGCGTTGAGGACTTGATTGCAGCAAATCCCGACGTGATTATTGTCAGCAGCGGCTCGGGGATGGGTGGAGGAAAGGATGTCGTTTACGAGTGGGTTGTAAGCGATGATAGGTTGAGCGGAATTAAGGCCGTGAAGGAAGGGAGGGTTTACGCCGTCGATGCGGACATGATAAACCGACCTTCATACAGGCTTGCAGAGGCGATTGAGGTTGTTGCTGACCTCATTCACAAGTAATTTTTGATAAAGTTCAATTATATCCGGAACCTCTCCATCGGAAAGAACTCCGTTATGTTTATCAAAACCTTCCCGCGGTGTATAATGTTGTAGTTTCTTGAAATCACTCTCCTATCGGCAATTCCAAGCTCCTTGGCGAGAGCTAAATCAGCCTCCTCAACCCTGCTCCACCTAATCTCTCTCCTCGCCTCCATGTTGTGCTTTCTCATGATCTTTCCGATAGGGATGTCTGCTCTCATCAAATCCTCCCTGAAGCTGTTTTCGAGCCTTTTGAGGGGTGTGAAGGAGATGGCCTTGGCGTATATCTCCCCGTTTGCCCTGAGGTAAACAACCCTGTAGTTCACCTCATCCCCCTCATCTATTTCGAGGAGCTCTGCAAGCTCTCTGTCAGCTCTGATAATCTTTTGCTCCAGCGTCTCAACCTCCACCTTTTTCTGCGTTACAGCCTCAATAATCGCCGTTATCGAGCCATCCGTTGTCATCAGAATGCGGTGAATTGCGTTCATAACTTGTCAATCTCCTTGACAGGCCTCCCATCCTTTGTCTCGGGAGCGATATAGTCCAGAAATCTCGAAAAGGGAATGTTGTTCAGCCTGAAGGTAACCTTAATGGGTGACAGCACTGCATTCTCATCGCAGAAGTTGATTCTGGAAACCGTCGCCGTCTGCTTGTTCAGGTAAATCGTGACCTCCTTCCCGTTCCTACCTTTAAGTATTTCGCTCCTCGCGGTGTCGAGGATTCTCTGCTTTCTGAGCAGTTCTCTGAACCTATCAAGGCTGTAAGCTCTGCCGTAAACCTCCCCCTCCTCGCTGGTCTCTATCTCCGCATCTGGGAAAATGTTTCTGATGGCTTTCAGAACTTTGTCCTCGCTTTCCGTGGGATGAATCTTGGTTCTGATTTCAATCTCAACGTTCTTTGCCAGCTTGAGCAGAATCTGCCTGATTTTCTCGACGAAATCCTCGTAGCTGCCCGTATTCTCCACTGTGAAGTCTGCCATCTCCATCGCTTCTTTCAGCCCCCAACTCTCCTCTCTCCTGTCCCTTTCCTTCAGTTCCTCAATGCTCGAAACGTCGTCGCTTCTCTTCCTCATCTTAACTCTTTCAAACCTAACTTCCAGCGGACACTCGATGGCGATGAGGACGAAATCATCACCAAAAGCCTTTTTGAACCTCTCTACTTCAGCCACTCCCCTTATTCCGTCAACAACAACCACGCCATGCTCTTTCAGAAGCTCCCGGATTTTCGGTATGCATCTCTTGGCTATCGCGTCCATCCCCTCTTTCTCTCTCAGCTCCCTTGCCACTTTCCCCAGATTCTCGTCTGTGAGCTCGAGCCCCCTTCTTGCAGCTTCTTCTCTGACAACATCGCCCATAACGACAACAGGAAGTCCAAGCTCCCTCGCAACTTCTGCAGCGGTGCTCTTACCACTCAGAGGGTAGCCCACAAAGGCAATTACCTTCATCTCCAACACCACACTCGCAGTGGATTAAGGCGTAGAAGGCTGCGGCAAGTCTATAATCCTTCTCCTCAGCCCTAACCTCCACTACTCTTTCCTCAACCTCGTCAACTTCTCGCCCCAAATAGTTGTCGTAAATCCACCTTTCTTCACCGCTGATCAAAACCGCATACCTCGCCCCCCTGATTTTTGAGTAGCTTTTCAGGAAGGTTTTGACAGGCTCTAAGGCTGTGGGGGCAGCGAAGTCGAGGCAGAGCAGTATCTTCCCATCTTTAACTCCCAAGTGGGACGCCCTAACGTAGTAACTTCTGCCATTGAGCTCTATCGCTATACCCTCATCCCTAACAAACTCAACGTTCATGCCTTTCCTTTTACCTTCTTCAGGATGACTTTAGAAAATATCGGTTTCTCCTTTATCAGCCCCTCTGGTCTGTAAAGCAGTACGAAGTACATCAGCAGACCGAAGAGTATGTACTCCAGCCACACAGCCTCGAAGGGCAGCATCAGGGCGCTCTTTATCTCGTACTTGTACATGGTCAGCAATATCTTCACGAGAACGAAGGTGAAGGTTCCGACCACAACACCTCTGTTGTTACCCGCCCCACCAAGCAGAACCATAAGGAAGGGGTAGAAGGTCCACTCCACCCTCGAAAAGCTCGTTGCAATGACGTTGACAGAGTAAAGGGAGAAAAGAGCACCTGCAATTGCCGCAATCGATGAGCCGATTGCAGCGGTTTTGATTCTCAGGGTCATCACGCTCTTGCCCATAGCCTCGACGACGCTCTCGTTCTCCCTCATCGCCCTCAGAAGTCTGCCGTAGGGGGAGTTCAACAGCCTCTCAACAAAAATGTACACCAAAAGTGCAAAAAGGAGGGCTATCACGGCAAAAGCGTGTGATCTGTACTGTCCGGGCAGAAAGGCGAGGACGTCGGGAACCGAAACGCCGTAATAGCCTCCGATTATCCCTGTGTGGTAGTAGAAAACCATGAAAGCAACCTCACTTATTGCAAGCAGCGTGATGGCTAGGTAGTCCTCAGAGAGCTTCGCGCTCGGCAGTATGAAGAGGGCCCCCGTAACGGCCCCTATTATCATCGCAAGAACTACGGACAGCAGAATAAGCCCGATTCCGAAGGCCGGGTTGTTGGCTATAATCTCATTGACTATAGAGGCCATCTTGCCTGTAACTTCTGTGAGTTCTCCACCCTGAACACCAAAATAGTAAATTAGAATCCGGTTCACCACACCTCCAACCGTAAAGGCTCCCATCAGCACAGCTAAAGCTCTTCCAAAGTTGGGGATTCCCGCGAATCCGTACTCTATGTTCAGGCTTAGGCTTACGATTGTGTATAGACCAAACCATAGTGCTATGTTCAGTATTATTTCCTCCATGACACTCTCCTCCAGTTAACTCCTGTTATCCCCCTCGGGGCAAGGACCAAAGTTATTACAAGCACTATCAGAGACACCACACGCCCATAAAGCAGCAATCCAGCGCCAAAGAATGTTGAAAGGCCATAAGTAACGCTTGTTTCTGAAAAACCAATTATGTAACCTCCAATCAGTGCGCCGTAAATGCTTGAGAGCCCACCAACGATGCTTGAAGCGAAGATTGAGACGATTATTATCGCACCAGTGCTTGGGACTATTTCATATTTGAAGGGAAGGAGACAGCCCGCCATCGCCGCCAGTGCACCGGAGAGAAACCAGGAGAAAATTCTCGTGTATTCAACATTCACACCCATTACCTCTGCCAGTGCGGGGTTCTCCATCGAAGCTCTGAGGGCTATTCCAAATTTCGTTTTGTAAAGCAGAACCGCCAAGGATGCCAGCACAAGAATGATAACAAGAGAAGAAACAAAAAGAGAGGCAGAAAAGGAGAAGATCGTAAAATCTGTTGGGATGAAGGTGTATTTAGACGTAGATTTCCTCGTAATCGATGCGAGAGTATCTGAGTAAGATCCGATTATTCCAAGAAGGATTAAATCGAATGCCAAGGTAGCAATCATCATAATGACAACAGTTGCACCTCTCTGTATCAGGGGGCGGAGGACAAGTATGTAGGCAGCGATACCTAGCAACCCACCCAGTATAAAAGTGACTGGAAGGGATGCATAAGGATGGATGCCGAAGAGCCTAAGCATTGTTAGTGCAATATACGCGCCAAATACCGCAAAGGAACCCTGGGCAAAATTAGGGACTGCTGTGGTTATGTACGTAATTGTGAGCCCGATGCTGAGGAGAACGAGAAGATTTGAGTATATCAGTGACCCTTCTATGATGTTCTTTGCAATCTCCAAAGTAGGAGTTATATCCATAGACTGCGAGCTTCAGTAAAGTTTTAAAATTTTAACGTTAGTATAAACACTATGCGAGGGAGAGGCAAAATTGTTCTGGCTGCTGTATTGCTGGCAGTAGTGCTTGCGCTATGTGCGCAACCGGCAGAAACACCAGGAGAAAAACAGGCTGAGAAGACTCCGATAAAAATCGGAGTTATGATAGACCTTTCGGGTCCGCTGACGACCTACGGAAACAGCATTAAAAACACGCTGGAAATTGCAAAGGAGGATATAGATGCCTACCTTCAGGAGAAAGGTCTGCCGTACACAGTGGAGTTTTATGTGGAGGACACAAAGGTAGACCCCAAAGTAAGTCTGGAGAAGGTTCAGAGCCTCCATTCTAAGGGCATAAATCTCATCATTGGCCCTATGGGTAGTGGAGAAGTGAAGAACATCATGGGGTATGTCCAGTCCAACAAGATAATAATAATCTCGCCGTCTTCAACCGCCCTGCCGTCTCTGCTTGGTCTCACAAAGCCAGAGGATAAGAAGTATGTATTCAGGTTTGTCGGTACTGATGACCTGCAAACCGACGCTATTGCTGCTGAACTTAAAGACCTCGGAATCAAGGCAGTTCTCATAACCTACATCGGAAATGCTTGGGGCAAGGGACTTTATGAAACAATAAAGCCCAAGCTTGAAGCGGCTGGGATTGAGATTAAAGACTACGTCGAATATCCGGAGCCACCACCGGCTGACTTCTCGCCATACATCGCAAAGCTTGAGGGAGATTTGGATGAGTTGCTCAAGACCTACGATGCTTCAGAAGTTGCCGTTGTAGCTTTCAGCTACGAAGAGGCGGCGACAATGCTCGCTCAGACCAAGGATGACAGCCCACTGCTGAACGTCCTGTGGCTGGGCTGCGATGGTACTGCGCTGAGCGATAAAATGCTCGAAGTCTGCGACAAGGCGAGCAAAGTCAGAATGCTGAGCACGCTCTTCGAATCAAAAGGAGAAGCCTATGAGCAGCTGGCGAAGAAGTACAAGGAGAGAGGGTTCGGAGATTCACCCTATCAGTACGCTCTAAACGCCTACGATGCGGCATGGGTGCTGGTTCTCAGCTACATTGAGGTCGTTAAGGAGAAGGGCAGCTACGATCCAGATGCTATGAACGCCAAGATTCCCGAAGTGACGGAGAAGTACAGCAAGGGAGAGTACGGAGTAAAGCCGGTCTCGGGTTACATAAAGCTCAACGAGTGGAATGACAGAGCAAGCGGTGACTACGCAATCTACGAAGTAACTCAGGACTGCAAGTGGCAGACTGCCGGCATTTGGAAGTTCACGGAAAACAAGATAGAGTGGCTATGAAGATTTTACAAACTCAAAATCTTTCCAAATTTTTTGACGGTCTCAAGGCTTTGAACAGAGTCAATATTGGTGTGGAAAAGGGCAGTATAACGCTCGTCATCGGCCCAAACGGCAGCGGAAAGACGACCTTCATCAACACCGTTTCTGGTTTCTACAGAGCGGATGAGGGCAAGGTTTTCTTTGAGGGAAAGGACATAACCAACAAGCCTCCCCACGAAATCAGCAGACTGGGCATAGTCAGGACCTTTCAGATCCCCCAGCCGCTGAAAAAGATGACCGTGCTCGAAAACTTGCTGATAGCTCCTGAAGGATACGGAGAGCGCATCTTTCACTCAGTGAGCGGCAGATGGCTGAAAGAGGAGGAGGAAATAGTTGAGAAAGCCTTCAGGATTTTAGAATTCCTGAAGCTCGACCACCTGTGGGACAGTGAAGCTCAAAACCTGAGTGGCGGGCAGCTGAAGCTGCTGGAAGTGGCGAGGGCGATGATGAAGGATGCAAAGCTGCTTATAATGGACGAGCCAATAGCAGGAGTAAATCCTGTCCTGTCTCACAGCATGCTTGAGAGGTTCGTTGAGCTTAAAAAGATGGGTGTCAGCTTTCTCATCGTCGAGCACAGGCTGGACATAGTGCTTAAATACACAGACCACATATACGTTATGGCCAACGGCAGTGTGATTGCAGAGGGCAAGGAGGAGGACATCCTGAACAATCCAAAAGTTGTGGAGGTGTATCTCGGTGCTCAGGACAGTGAAATTGAATGCGGGGTATAAGGAACTCCACATCCTCTTCGATGTGGATGCGGACATAAAGAAGAACTCAATTACAGCGGTAGTTGGCCCTAACGGCTCAGGAAAGTCAACGCTGCTCAAATCAATTTTCGGCCTCGCCACCGTTCACTCGGGACAGGTTTTCCTAAACGGGGGAGAGATAACCTCACTGCCCCCCCACACAAGAACAAAGCTGGGAATCGCCTATCTCCCTCAGACGGACAACGTCTTCGCCAACCTCACTGTTGAAGAGAACCTGAAGATTGCCGCCTACACAGTTGACAAGGAAGAGGTGAAGGACAGGATTGATGCAGCTCTCGATGCCTTCCCTGAGCTAAGGGCCTTCATGAAAAGGAAAGCTGGAACGCTGAGCGGTGGAGAGAGGCAGATGCTGGCAATGGCCACAGCTCTGGTGAGAAAGGCCAACGTTCTCATGCTGGATGAGCCAACAGCTCAGCTATCGCCAAAGTTTGCGGAGATAATCTTCGACAGAATTCTGAAGCTGAGGGATGACCTGAAGCTCACAATCCTGCTGGTCGAGCAGAATGTGCAGAGAGCTTTAGAAATCAGCGATAATGCTTATCTGCTTGTCAGCGGTAGGGTTGCTTTCAACGGAACTGCGAACGAGCTTCTGGAGCACGAGAAGTTTGAGAAGCTCTGCATGGGTATTGTTGATTGAAGTTTTTTGTAGATTTTACCTAATCAGAATTATTGCTACCTTCGATTTTGGTTTGATGATTTTATCAAGGGGCCTGTCCTTACGCGTGCCTTGAGATAATTGGCGAGGCTTTAAATAATCGGTTTGACTCCTCAGCCCTTCGGATTGCCACCAAGCTTCCCATTTTTATCCAGCTCAACGTAAACGCCCTTTCTTTTGACGTGATCTATCAGCCTTGCATAGGTGCCATTAACACTTAGAGTTTCCGAATCGCCAACCATTATCAGCTTCCTTCTCGCCCTCGTCAGTGAAACGTTCAGCCTTCTCAGGTCATCAAGGAAGCCAATCTCTCTCTTCCTGTTGCTTCTGACGAATGAAATGATTATAACCTCCTTCTCCCTCCCTTGAAATCCGTCAACGCTGCTGACCTCCACGTCAACCTTCTTCCTCAGCAGGTCAACCTGGTCATCGTAGGGGGTTATAACTCCAATCTGCTCCTTTTTTAAGCCCATTTTCAGCAACTCGGTAACGATTTCTGTCACAATTTCTGCCTCAAGCCTGTTGTACCTAGACGTTGAATCCGCAAGCTTTCCCTCCCACCTGTTCTTGCATTTTGAGGTGTCTATGAACACCAGGGGCTCATCTCCAAGTATCTCCCTTAATTTCTCAGCCTCTCTCTTCGCTATCTGGCTTAAGGCTATCACTTTGCAGCTCTCATGCGCCACTATCCTTCCGCCGTAGAACTCCCTGCTTGGAAACTCCATCAGTTTCTCATTCATCCTGTACTGAACGTTTAGAAGCTGGGATTTTTCAGGGTAGAGCTCAATTAGCTTCTCGAAGAGAGTCTCTGAAAGCTTCTCTGCCTTCATTACCGTTGGCGGGAGCTGTCGGTGGTCTCCAGCAAGGATGAACTTCCTCGCCCTGTTTATTGGTATTAGAACGCTTGGAATCGTTGCCTGACTTGCTTCGTCAATTACTGTAGTATCAAAGCTTTCTTCGAGCAAAAAGGCGGAGGAGTTTGTCGAAATCACAACATCGCTCTCGTCAATGATCTCCCTAACGATTCTCTCCTCCTCTTCCTTTATCTCCGTGTAAAGCTGGTCAAGAGCCTTTCTCGCCTCAATCCACTCTGCCATCGACCTTATTTTTTTAGCTGCAACACCTCTCGCCCCTCTGTTGCTTCTGGCAAGCCTTAAAATCTCCTCATCGCTCAGACCACGCCTTAATTGGGGGGATGGCTTGGTCAACCTTTCCATTCTTCTTTCAATCTCCTCAATCTTCCCCTTAATTTCCTCAATCCTCCTGTAATCGGGGTGGTTGAGGACGAGGGAGGCAAGGGTGTGCTCCTTAAGCCTTTTCTCAACCCTCGAAGGGTGGCCGAGCCTGACGATTTTCATGTCTGAGAGAAGCTCAACGAGGTTGTCAACGGCGGTGTTGCTTTCAGCTGTAACGAGAACTCTCTCACCCCTCTTAACGAGCTGCCTTACCACCTCAACAACTGTCCTTGTCTTTCCTGTTCCAAAGGGACCGTGGATGAGGAAGAAGTCGTCAGTTGAGATGGCACAGCCAACAGCTTTGAGCTGCGCTCTGTTTAAGGAAGAGTCGAAAGGCTTGAAGTCTTCACATTCTGTCTTGGAGGGCTCTTCAAGGCCAAGGGCAAATTTCAGCGCCCTCTTTCCATTTTCCGTCAGATTCTCAAGGTTTTCAATCCACCTCTTGAAGGTGAGGTCGCTGGCATACAAATCAATTCTTACATCCCTCAGCGCCCACTCCGGAACGGATTCGAGAGAGACGGTAAGGTATCTGCTCCCCTTCTCTACCACAACTCCTCTCAAATCGCTTTTCAGCGGGTCACCTCTGCTGATTAGCACTTCATCTCCAACAGAAATCTCGGTCTCTATTGCTCTCCTCCTCCCGTACCTTACAAGTTTGAAGCCAAGCTCTTCTCCAACCACCTTACCTCTCAGCCCCAGAACAGCCCTCCCCTTCCTTTCTCTCTTCTCTCCGCTCAACCGCCTTATCTCATCTATCATTGCGGAAATCTGAGCATCTCTCTCAACCTCTGTTAGCCTGATCAACCCCTCTATGAACTCTTTCACAGCCTTAGTTGGGGGAAGGTTAATAAGTGAGATTGTGAATAAAATATCATGAACAACTGGTCACGTTGTTGCGAGCGGCTTTAATTTGCCAGTGGCCATTGCTTTTCCTCCTGAGCAGAGAAAGGGGAAGAATGACGTTGTTGAGCTATACGGAAAGGTGAAGTAACGAATAAACGGAAATGGGCGGGCATCTGATGGGCAAGGCGATGAGGGAGATTCCTGAGGATTGAGGCTCATTTTGATGGTAAGACTTAAGTAATACTCCGTCTTACTCAAATTATGCCAAAGGTCAAAACCTCCTCAAAGGGGCAGATAGTCATACCGAAGGAGATAAGGGATGCACTGGGGATAAAGCCCGGAACGGTCATGAACGTTCACTTGGAGGGCAAGAAGATAATCCTCGAACCTTCTCCCGAACCACCGGACATTTTCGTCGATCTCGGAGAGAGGTCTGAGCAGATATTGAAAGAGTCCAGAAAAATCGACGAGGAAAGAATGAGAAAACTCCTGAGGGATCTTGGTGTCGAAGGCGGTGATTGACACCGGCGTGTTTGTTGACTACATTGACAGGAAGTCTCCGCTCCACGAAGTAGCAAGAACGGTAATCGACTCTGTTGGGCAGCTTGAGGTTCTTCTACCCTACGTCACCATAGCAGAGATCTGCTACGTCACTGCGAGAGTGCTGAGGGAAGCAGGTATCGAAGAGTGGCTTGAAAAGTCCGTGGAGTTCGTAGAATGGCTGCAAAGGCACCCCGCAGTGGAAGTTGTCTGCTCAACCGAGCTCGACGTTGAGGCAGCTAAGGTTAAACTTCGATACGGCCTCGCCCTTGCGGACTGCTACGTCCTCGCCCTGTCCAAGCTGAAAAACTGCAAAGCAGTTTTCAGAAAGAGAGAGAAGGAGATGCCCGACAAAGTGGAGAAGGATTTTGACGTTATATTTCTCGAAGACTACGTCGGAGGTGATAGGTAGGGTGAGGGAGAAGGACGACACCTACTCCAAGAGATGGGGTAAGTGGGGAGATAGAGGATAAAATGGCTACTCCTCAGACGGAAGGTACTTTTCAATTGTTTCCAGAAGCTTCTTCCTTGTGAAGGGCTTTTCCAGAATTTCTAAAGCGCCAGCATCGAGCAGCTCCTGCCCCCTCCGTCTGGCATAGGCTGTAATGCCGATAATCTTTGCATCTGGGTCGAATTTTTTAATTTCCTTCGCTGCCTCAACTCCATCCATTACAGGCATGGCAATATCCATAAGGACAATGTCGGGCTTGAACATCTTGTAAAGCCTTACAGCTTCCTCGCCGTTTGTGGCAGTGAGCAGATTGTATCTGTCCGAGATCATCAGCTGAACTGCCTCGAGAATGGCCGCATCGTCCTCCACAATCAGCACTCTCGGCTTTTGCTTCATTTACCTAATTTTATCCTCAACATTTAAAAATTTTACTATCTCTTTAGAAATTCCACTACGTAGAGGTTGAACTCCTCTGGATTCTCTATCTTTGCCAGATGCGCCGCATTCCTTACCTCTTTAATTTCAGCTTTGGGAATCAGCGATGTAGTATCCCTAAATTATTTCACTACTAAACACCCACTTCATGTGAGAAAACTAACGAACAAAAAGATCAGGTGGATAATCAGACAGC
>LDZQ01000617.1_pt1 | contig 15699 bp, 20 predicted proteins | sample 615361 | NCBI WGS metagenome assembly LDZQ01 (sample SAMN03408297, study PRJNA278302) | terrestrial metagenome | isolation source: oil reservoir sample I2 | place: USA: Alaska, North Slope, Ivishak formation | collected 2013 | reverse complement strand
ATAACAAACCTCGGGCTGCAGTATATCTACGCCAGAATCAACGAAAGCGATGCGATCTGCGAGCGCTTCTACGCTGATGTTTTCGACGGTTTGAGGAGCGTTGAATCAGCCACTTCCCTCTCAGAATACGACATGGCACTTTTCAGCCTGCAGTACGAGACGGACTACTTCAAGGCCGTTGAAATTCTGAAAAGGAGCGGATTTAAGGGGCTGAAGATTGCCGGCGGGCCTTGTGTGATGGAGAATCCCCTGCCTTTAATGGACTACTTCGACGCTTTCTTCATCGGGGAGGTTGAGGGTTACGTGGAGGAGCTGATTCACGCCAAAAATGCAGATGAGCTCTCAGGCATCCCCGGCGTTTTCACGGGAAGGGAGGAGAAAGTAAAGAGAGTTTACGCAAAGCTGGACAGGCACATGGAAAAGGAGATAATCGGTGAGGGAGCTTACGGCAGGTGCTTTCTGCTGGAGATTGGCAGGGGGTGTGTGAGGAGGTGCAGGTTCTGCATCGTGAGGCAGATTTACTTCCCGCCGAGGTGGAGAAGGAAGGAAATGCTGTCAGATGTTGAGGAGGAGAAAATTGCGATAATAGCCCCCTCTCCCTCAGACCACCCCCAGTTCAGGGAAATCCTGCAGCACTACGTTGAGCAGGGAAAGGAAGTTTCGCCGTCCTCTGTTAGAGCGGACACGCTTGATGAGGAGCTTGCGGATTTGCTGAAGAAAGCTGGAGTTAAAACTCTAACCATTGCCCCTGAAACAGCTTCCGATAAGTTGCAGGAAGTGATTAACAAGGGAATTGGGGATGAGGAGGTTATGAGGGCTGCAGAGCTTGCTTCAACACGTTTCGAGAAGGTCAAACTCTACTACATGGTCGGTCTGCCGGGGGAGAGCTTTGAGGATGTTAAGGCCATCTTGGAGCAGGCCTTGAAGGTGAAAAAGCTTGTGGGAAAGGTGGAGATATCCGTAAACCCGCTCGTTCCTAAACCCCACACACCATTGCAGTGGATGGGGTTCGGTGGAGAAGAGGAGCTGAGAGAGGGGATTGGCCACCTCAAAAAGAAGCTGGACTATCTGAGAAAGGAGGCCAGAAGAGCCGGGATCGTGGCGGACGTTTCCGGCTTCAAAGAGTTTGCCATTCAGACCATTTTGTCCAGAGGGGATAGAGAGGTGGCAGAGATGCTTGAAGGTGCCAGCTACAGAAAGTTTGAGAAGTATCTTAAGCCAATTAACCCGGATTCCCCACTGCCGTGGGACTTCATAGACCACGGCTACAGGAAGAGCACGCTTTTGAAGGAATACGAGAAGATAAAGAAAATTCTTTAACCGTCTGTCCTATTTTTGCCGATGAAGATTGCGATATCGGGCAAGGGAGGCGTGGGAAAAACAACTCTCGCAGCTACTCTCGCTTACCTCTTCGCCAGGGACGGTTACAGAGTCACAGCGATTGACTGCGATGCCGACATCAACCTCCCCTCTGCTCTGGGCGTGAAAGAGAGGCCAAAGCCGCTTTCAGAGCTTCACGAAATCATAGAAAAGAGGGTTGTGGGGCCGATGGGAACATACAAGCTCAATCCGAAGGTTGATGATGTCTTCGAGAATTACTCAGTCTACAACGAGGATGGCGTGAGGGTTCTCGTTCTCGGCACCATAGAGAAGGGGGGAGAGGGGTGCTTCTGCCCTGAAAACGCTTTCCTGAGGGCGATACTCAGGCACGCCATCTTCAAGAGGGAGGATGTGCTAATTCTGGACATGGAGGCCGGGATAGAGCACCTCGGCAGAGGGACGGCGAGGGGAGTGGATTTGCTGATAGCGGTAGTAGAGCCTGGAACGAGGGCTGTTGAAACTCTGGAGAGAATTGAGAAGCTGGGAAGGGACATTGGAATTGAGAGGATTGCCGTTGTTGTAAACAAGTTCATCGAGTCGGAGAGGGCGAGAGAGCTGATTTCGGGGATAAAGTATCCGATTCTCGGCGTTATCCACTACGACCAGTGCTTTGTGAGGGCTGATCTGGAGAACGTTCCGCCCTACACCGTCTGCGATCTCAAGCCATTTGAGGAGATTAAGAGGAGGATTGAGGAGTTCGTTCAATAAAATTTATTTGAGTTAGATGAGAAAGTGATTATACATGAGAAGAGAGGAAGCCCTGAGAAAACTAAGGGAGAGCAGGAAGGAGCTAAAAAAATTTGGAGTAAAAAGAATTGGTATTTTTGGTTCGATTGTAAGAAACGAGGCAAAAGAAGATAGTGATGTAGACATTTTCGTTGAGTTTGAGCCGGGAAAAGCAACCTTTAAAAACGTGGCTGGACTTGTTGACTTCCTTGAAAGTCTTTTTGGGAGAGAAGTGGACCTCCTGACACCTGCTGGAATCGAATCGATAAGGCTGAAACATGTGAAAGAAGAAATAAGGAAGGAGATACAGTATGCCTAAGCGTGGTGACAGAGAGTTTGTTCTCGACAGGGAATTGAAGGTTAAGGGTTATGTGAAATGAAGCTCGGCGTTGTAACGAGAAAGGGTAAAAGGCAGGACGACATAAGGATGTTCTCGCAGTTTTTCGAGGTTAAGGTTTACGAGATTCCAGAGGAGCTGCCGGAGCTCATAGACGAGCCTGCTGAAATTTTGTGGCTGCCGGAAGACTTCGATATGGACATGATCGTTTCATTTGCCGCTCACCCCGACATAAACCTTGAGCTGATAAAGCAGGCCGCAGAGAGAGGCATTGGCCTTGTCATCATTTCGGGAGGGGCGAAGGGAGGAGCTTACAAGCAGCTTAAGGAGGAGGGAGAGAAAAGAGGGGTCAGGGTTGTCTGGGAGGAAATCTGCTGCGCCACACCCAAAGTTGAGGACGAGAGAACGAGGGAATTTTTCGAGCACTTTGGCGCTCCTGAGGTTGAGGTGGAGGTTGAAAACGGAAAGGTGAAGGATGTGAGAGTGAAAAGGTCGGCCTTCTGTGGCGCCACTTACTACGTAGCAGAGAAAATCAAGGGGCTGAGCGTGGAGGAGGCTCCTACAAAGGCGGGCTACTACACCCAGATTTACCCCTGTCTGGCTCCGAGAGGTCACGAGGGCGGGATTCACAAGGCGGCGAGGGCCCACAAAAGAGCAGTGGAGAAGGCCATTGAGAAGTCTAAGTTAAGAAATTAGTTTTGTTTTGCTCACGCAATTAACGAAACGCTCTCTAGGATGTACTTGGCTGAGATTCCGATAATAAGCAGGGAGAGCAGAATTCTTAGCTTTCTCTCCTCAACCCTTCCCTGCAGTTTGGAGCCGATGAAAATCCCCATAGCACCTCCTGCACCCATAGCTATCCCGTTTTCAAGGTTTGGGGGATAACCCAGAGCCGTGTAGCTGGCCAATCCGAAGACTGAGGCTGCGAAAGTCCCGACGAGGTTTGCTCCGGCAATGGCCTTTATCGGCAGGCTGTAAAGGGATACGAGAATCGGCGCCATCAGCGCCCCACCACCAACGCCGTAGGCTGAGGCAACGATTCCGATGGTGAATGAGGTTAAAGCGATGGCAAGCGGATTGAAGGTAAAAATACTGTTAGCGAAGCTGAACTCCACTTTCAGCGATGAGGATTTCAGAATTTTCATTTCCCCTTCTATGCGCTGAGATTTCGATAAAATCAGCCTAATTCCAAGGTAAAGCAGCACTGCTGCCACAAAAGCCTTGAAAGCCCTAACGTCTCCGAGCAGGTGGATTCTGACGAGAGTGCCGAGATACATTCCTGGCAGGTAGCCGAGAACGAGAGCAATTGCGAGCGGAAGCAGAAACCTCTTCTCCCTCCAGAAGTTGTAAGCTCCGCCGGGAATTGAAAGAATGTTGTAGAGAAGGTTTGTTGAATTCGCAATAGGAGAGGTGACTCCGAGAACACTTAGCTGGAAGGGCAAAAGCAAGAAGGCTCCCGTAACTCCGGCTGGTGAGCAAATGAGTCCTATTATAAAGGCAGCGATGAAGGGGAGCAGAGGAATTTCAGGCATTGGAATTCAAACTCACACAATCTTTATAAGGATTTTGATTTAAGAGGGCGATAGCGAATCAGATAGGTAACTACGACAACAATGCCTGAATTGCAACTCTTAAGCCATCAAGTTTCATCACCAGCAATTTTTTAAATCAACATACATACATTCATACATGAAGAACATAATGGTGAGGGATGAAGTTTACGAAAAATTGCAGAAAATGAAGAAGGGCAGGGAATCCTTTTCAGATGTCATACTCAGGCTTATCGAAGGGAGAAAGAAGAGAGGAATTGAGATTCTTGAAAGGTATGCAGGCTCTCTCTCAGACAGTGAACTGGAGAAGATTGTAATGGAGGAAAGGAGAAAATTCAGGGTGAGAAGCTTTGATTCTTGACACCTCTGTAATAATCCGCATTTTCAGGGACAGAAATTTTTTCGAAGTGCTTAAGGAGAGAATAGACGACGATGTGAAGATAACTTCCGTAACAGCCTACGAACTGCAGAGAGGGGCTGTTTACATCATGCTAAAGCATGGAAGAGATTATGAATTTAAACTCATTAGAGATTTTCTTGAAGAGGTGGAAATCCTGTCATTCACCCCAAAGGACTCCGAGATTTCGGCAATGATATGGGCTAAGCTGAGGGAAAAAGGGTATGAGCTAAATGATGCGGACATAATGATTTCAGCAGTGTCTATAAGAGAGAACGAGAAGCTTGTAACTCTCGACAGAGATTTTGAATACATAAGCAGAGTTTCGGAGCTTGATGTTGACATCTTAGAGGAGGAATTATGAAATAAAAAGAGAAAATCGAATTTGAGATTTCTCAAATTCTTTAAAAGGATGGTTTGCTGGAAATACCTGAACCTGTGGGGTGGATAAATGAGAAACCTGATATGGCACAGTCAGGCGTAGTAAACGTAAATACCCCCAAGAATCAGAAGGGTTCCAGTAATTGACCTCAATGTGAAAATCTCGCCTTCTCTGAGAAAAATGGCTGAAAGAAGCAGGGTGAAGAGGGGGTAGCTGCTCGTTATTGGCTCAACAACTGTGACGGGGACATCTTTGAGCACAACGTATCGGAGGAGGTGAGCAATACCCACAGTAACCCCAGCAGCAAGGTAAAACTTTGTGTGGGACAAATCTTTTCGCACTGCCAGAGGAGTCATTAAAATGGTTGAGAGTGCGAATCCAAGAAAAATTGCAAAGAGCGGGTTGTAATCAACAGCATTTCCAAACTTCACGAAATAGGAGGAAAGGGCTGAGAAGAGGCCTGTCAGAATTCCGAGAGTCACACCAAAAGCATCAGCCTTCCCTTTCGGCCGTGAAATTAGAACTATTCCTGCAAATATCAGCAGGGACATCACCACTACTCTAAGCGTAAGATACTCTCCAACGAAAATGCCAAGAAGGGCTGCGAAAAAGACTCTTGTTGCCGACAGGGGAGCGGACAGGTTGGCCCCAATCCTGCTTATGGCGTGGTAGAAGCAAATTCTTGCGACAAAGAAGTGCAGAACTCCTGCAAGGGACATGTAGAGCAAAAACATTCCATCGAGAGTTGGATTGGCGACAGAAGGAATGAAAATTATAGTGGAGGCAAGCAGGCTAACGTAAATCCCGCTTATCGTCTCCGCCTCCCTGCTTCCAAGCCTTACGAAAATCTGATGGAAGCTGAAGAGGACAGGGATTAGGAGAACGAGGTAGTTCATTTCACCCCAACCCTCGGGCAGCCCTTAATAGGACACTCATCGCAGAGAGGCTTCTGAGGCTTGCAGACTGTCTGGCCGAAGCCAACCATCGCCCTGTTCACCTTTTCCCAGAACTCCAAGGGAAAGAGCCTCTTCAACACCTCCTCCGTCTCCTCCGGTTTTGTCGTTCTGGCCCACCCAAGCCTGTTGGCTATCCTGTGAACGTGAGTGTCTACGGGAATTGCAGGGATGTCCGAATACGCCAGCACAACATTTGCAGACTTCCTGCCTATGCCGGGCAGCTTTACAAGCTCCTCAAAGCTCAAGGGCACCTCGGAGCTGTAATCCTCAACAAGCTTCTTTGCAAGCTCCTTAAGCCTTTTAGCCTTTACTCTGTAAAAGCCCACACCCTTTATCAGCTCAGCTATCTCCTCCTCGCTGAGCTTCAGCAAATCCTCAGGTTTCTTTACCTTGGCAAAAAGGTTCTGGGCTGCTCTAACCGTCGCCTCGTCCCTCGTTCTTGAGCTCAGCAGCGCCGCAACGAGGTGCTGGAAGGGAGTTTTAATCTCAGCCTTCAGGTGGTAAACAGGAGCCTTTCTTTTTATTGCCTCCCTCTCCATGACCTCTATTACCTCGATCGGGTCCACACTTCAGATGGGCAACCTTTTAAAAAGACTTTTCCGACTTGAATCATGCCAAAGTTCGACTACGCCAAGGCTGGAGTTGACATCAGGGAGGAAGAGAGGGCGATTAAATCCCTCGCAAGCGTCATAAAGCACGTCAGGAGTGGTTTTGGCAGGCCGATTTTGACCTCTCACTATGCTGGTGTAATTGACTGCGGTGATTTCGGCATAACAATCACCACCGATGGAGTGGGGAGCAAGATTCTGGTTGCTGAGAAGATGAGAAAGTTCGACACCATCGGTATAGACTGCGTTGCTATGAATGTCAACGATTTGCTCGCAATCGGCTCGGAACCGCTGGCAATGGTTGACTACATAGCCATTGAGAAGCCCGACGAGTGGATTATGGCCGAGATTGCGAAAGGGTTGGAGGAGGGGTGCAGAATTGCCAACATCACCCTTCTCGGCGGTGAGACTGCAACGCTGCCTGAAATCATCAGGGGATTTGATCTGGCTGGCACGGCAATAGGATGGGTAAAGAAGGATGCCATCATTACGGGAGAAAAGATAGAGGAGGGAGATGTTATCTTCGCCATACCGAGCAGCGGAATCCACAGCAACGGCCTTACCTTGGCCAGAAAGGTTGTTGAGGCTGCCGGGCTGAGCTACCACGACAAGTTTGGAGATAAAACCATTGGAGAGGAGCTGCTAACCCCAACAAGAATTTACATGGAGATTCTTGACGTTTTAAGGGAATGCGAGGTTCATGGATTGACGCACATAACCGGCAGCGGGTTGCTGAAGCTGAAAAGGCTGAAGAATATGAAATACGTCATTGACAAACCGCTAAAGCCGCAGGAGATTTTCAGGTTCATCCAGAAGCTTGGTGAGGTTGAGGAAGCGGAGATGTACAGAACCTTCAACATGGGTATGGGATTCATGGTGATACTGCCCGAAGATGAAGCTGATAAGCTGAAAAAGCTCTGTGAGGGAAGGGTTGTAGGTTACGTCGAAAAGGGAGAAGGAGTTTATGTGAAAGACTTGAGGCTCGACGCTTAGCCTATTATGGTGTAATTGCTAAGATCAACTGCCTCCATTTTTTCCTGATGCTCTTTCAGGAAGCTTTTCACAAGCTCGGCAGCCATCTTCTTGCACTTCCCGCAGAGCAACCTCCCCTCCCTGCATTCTGCCTCAATCTGGTTTAGCTCCTCATCGCTATCAATGAGGTGGAAGCTGTAAAGCTCGAAGACCACACATCTATCCGGCTCACCGCCAAGTCTTCTCTGCTCCTCGGCTGTCGCCCTTCCACCCGTGAAGGCCTTCATGACCTTCTTCGCTCCCTCTTCAGGAGGGTCGAGGAGGGAGATGTAGCTTTCAGGCTTGCTGGAGCTCATCTTCCCACCAGTAAGCCCTGTCGTAAAGCGGTGGTAGGTTGAGGATGGGGGAATGAAGGCAAAACCTCCAATTTCAACCTCTATCTTTCTCACAGCCCTCTCAATCTCCTCAGCTTCGCCAAAGATGTCCATGTGCTCCTCGTAAATTTTCTTGTCGAACTCTAAATCCCGCAAACTGCTGAGATACTCCGCCCCCTTCCTGCTCCTAACTCTCACTCCTCCTTCAACTGGCTCGAAGCTGAAGATGCTGATTCTCGCCGCCAAGTCCCTCGTCAGTCGCATGTGGGGGTCCTGATCAGCCCCAACAGGCACCACCACTGGCTTTGGCCCTCCAAACTCCTCCAGTTGGGGATGGAGGATGTCGGCAGCCTGAATGGCTGTGACAAACATCTTAGCAAGGCTTGTGTCGGAGTTGAAGCCGTAAATTGCCCTCAGCTCGCTGAAGTTCACCTCTGCCGAAAGCTCGAAGGCCAAGTCCTTTACATGAGAGCTTTTGGACTGGAAGTAGATTACAGCATCCTCCCTAAGGCCGAGGGCGATGATGGATTTGATATAAAGCATTCCAAGCTCCCTCGTCTTCTCCCAGCTCAAACCCCTTACCGAGTGAGCCTCCATGTCGGCAATCGCAACAAAAGCTTTACCTCCCGCGCTCTGATGCCACACAATCTCATCCATCGTCATCTTGTGGCCGAAGTGTGGTAAGCCAGAGGGCATGAAGCCGGACATTACCGCCCATGGCTCCTTTTTCCGCATCGCCTCGATAATTCTCCAATAATCCCTGTGGCCGAAAATCGCCCCTCTCCGCATCAGAATGTGTGGGTTATCGATTTCAGGCAGCACCTCGCTGAAGGGCTGCATCCCGAACTCCTCTATGAGCTTGCTGTAGTCGATGACTCCCTCGACCTCCCATGGAGTAACGTTCATGTGGTTCAGTAAGCAGCAGGTTAATATTCTTTGTGCAGACTTATTCCTGAATGAGGGTTCAAAGGGTTCAAATAATGGGTGCAGGAGCTCTCGGTTCCCTTGTTGGGGCGCTGATTCAGCTTGCCGGCTATGATGTCATCTTTGTGGCTAGGGGAAAGCAGCTTGAGGCTTTGAAAAATGGCCTGAGGGTTTCAGGGCTGAAGAATGCGGAGCTTAAGGTTTACTGCACCTCTCAGCCAGAGGATGCGGACATAACCTTCGTAACTGTGAAGGCCTACGATACCGAAACAGTGGCGAAGAAGCTGGCTGAGGTTGATGCCGGGGTGGTTTGCAGCCTTCAGAATGGTGTGGGGAATGAAGAGATTCTTGCAAAATACTGCAGGAAGGTTCTGGGGGGTGTTACGACCTACGGGGCGAACCTGAAGGACTACGGGCATGTTGTGTATGCGGGAGAGGGCTACACCTACGTTGGGGAGATGGATGGCAGAGTAAGCGGGGAGGCTGAGATGGTCGCTGATGTTTTAAGAGATGCTGGAATTAGGGCTGAAGCTGTTGAGGACATAGAGTTCAGGATTTGGGCCAAGGCTGTTGTCAATGCGGCAATAAACCCCATCACGGCAATCTGCAGAGTCAAGAACGGTGAGGTGGTGAGAAATCCCCATCTGTGGGAGGTGGCAAGGGCTGTTGCCGATGAGGGAAGGCAGGTTATGGCGAGAATGGGCTACGAGTTCGATGCTGCTTCAGAGGTGAGAAAGGTTGCGGAGATGACCGCAGAAAACAGGTCATCGATGCTGCAGGATTTGGAGAGAGGAAAGAGGACAGAGGTTGAGTTCATCAACGGGGCGATAGTGAAGAAGGGAGAAGAGTTCGGGATTGATTGTGCTGTCAACAGAACGCTGCTGAATCTTGTGAGGGGTGTGGAGAGTGGACTTTAACCTGCTGAGCGTTCTTCTTGTGTCAGCAATGCCCTTTTCCGAGCTAAGGGGGGCTATACCGCTAGCCCTCTACTTCGGCTTCAGCCCTGCTGAGGCATACCTGCTTTCAGTCTTGGGAAACATTCTGCCGGTCCCCTTTCTTCTCCTCTTCCTCGACTACCTCGTGAGAATTGCGACAAAAGTAGAGTTGCTGGCCAGAGTTTACCGAAGGGTTGTGGAGAGGGTGGAGAGGAGAAAGGGAGTTGTGGAGAGATACGGCTACCTCGGCCTGACGATTTTCGTCGCCATCCCTTTGCCAGTGACCGGAGCCTGGACTGGCACCTTGCTTGCTTTCCTGTTGCAGCTCAACCGTGTCAAAGCTTTTCTCTTCATCTCTGCAGGCGTTTGCATTGCTGGCGTTGTGGTTCTTCTCGCCTCGATTGGAATAATCAGGCTTTTATAATTTATTACGAAACCAAAAGTTTATTGGGAAAATTGTACCATCTTAAAGCGTGATTGAGCTGTTCACCTCAACAAGAGTTCAGATTCTCTCAAAGCTGATTGAGAGGCCATACACAGCATCCGAGATAGCCAAGCTTACCGGCTACTCCAAAACAACAGTCAGCTACCATCTCAGCAAGCTGAATGAGGCTGGATTGGTGGAGAGGCTTGAGAGGGGAAAGTGGGTTTACTACAGGATTACTCCCAAAGGAGAGAGGAGGGTGAAGGTCGAGGCAGCAATTTCACTCGTTTCTCTTGCTGGAGCTGTGATTTCTGCCGTTGCCTTTGCAATGCTGAGATTGCAGGGGAAAGCGGTGGAAAAGTTTGCTGTTGCGGGGGAAAAGGAGGTGGTCCCGACCAGCATTCCGGAACGCGCTCCTGTGACAATTCAGGAAGTTGGGGGCGGTATGGACTGGCAGCTTTTGCTCCTTGCAGCAGCCTTCGCCTTCCTGCTTATCTTCATCTTCATGAGATTCAGAAAATAGTTATAATATTTTATGCCACTAAGATTATGGGAAGACACCTGACTGTCTTCATCATCGCCCTCGCAGCAGTCTTTGCTGCATGCGCTGAAGAGAAGGAAATGGCCAAAAGCCTGACTGTAAAATCTGCTTTTGAAAATGGAGGGAAGATTCCAGCCAAGTACACCTGCGACGGTGAAGACATCTCGCCTCCTCTTTACATCGAAGGTTTGAGGGAGGACGTGAAAAGTCTCGTGATAATATGCGAAGACCCCGATGCACCTATGGGCGTTTTCACGCACTGGATTGCATGGAACGTTGAGCCAACTTCAGAGATTCCCGAAAACGTTCCAAAGACCAAGTTTGTTGATGAGCCAAAGATGGTTCAGGGCAGGAACGACTTTGGCAAGGTCGGTTACAATGGCCCATGTCCGCCCAGTGGGGAGCACAGGTATTACTTCAGGATTTACGCAATTGACACCCTTCTGCAGGGGGATTACAGCAGGCAGGAATTGCTGCGTGCCATTGAAGGACATATTTTGCAGTACGGCGAAATTTACGGCCTTTACAGCAGAAGCAGATAAGTTGAATCAGAATTCAACCAGAATCGGCATTTAAAATATTTTTTTAGCTTTCAAAACCTTTTCCGTTAATTTTTTATTCTTTTAAGCATCCTCAGTTAAGAGGTGGTCAAAATTCTGATTGAGGTTAGATTTCACGGTAGAGGTGGACAGGGAGCGGTCACAGCGGCTGATCTGCTCGCCGTTGCAGGATTTAAGGAGGGATACTACACGCTCTCCTTTCCAATGTTCGGAGCGGAGAAGAGAGGAACTCCCGTGGTCTCATTCCTCAGAATTTCCGATGAACCAATAGTTGCGAGGGACGAGGTTTACAACCCCGATTATGTCGTGGTGCTTGATCCAACGGTGATGGAGACGGTCAACGTAGTTGCCGGGCTGAAGAAGGGAGGGATGCTGATAGCCAACTACCCTAAGAGTTCGGAGGACCTCAAGAAAGAGGTAAAGGCTGACGAGCTTGGAATAAAGGTTGCGACAATAAACGCCACAAAGATGGCCATGGAAGTGCTGGGAAGGCCTATAACCAACACGACGATGGTTGGAGCTTTTGGAGGTGCAACGAGGCTCATTGCCCTTGAAACGCTGCTTGAGGTAGTCAGAGAGTGGTTCAAGGGTGAGCTGGCAGAGAAAAACGCAAAGCTGGTTGAGGAGGCTTATCGCTACATGATGGAGGTGTGCAGATGAAGATTAAAATCAATTTAGGAGCGATTTCGGAACCAATGCAGTCTGAAAACCTCAAAACGGGCGACTGGGGGACGCACTATCCTGTGGTTGACAAGGAAAAGTGCACAGCCTGCAAAACATGCGAGCAGTACTGCCCAGATTTATGCATCGAGGTTAAGGAGTTTGGAGAGGAGAAGTATGCAGTTGTTAACTACAACTACTGCAAGGGATGCGGCATCTGTGCCTCAGTCTGCCCCTTTGAGGCCATTAAGATGGAGCTGAAGGACATATTCAAGTTTGAGGTTTGCTGAGGTGGTAAAATGAGGAAAGTGGTTAGAGGTTTTTACTCAGTCGCATACTCGGTCAAGCTCTGCAAACCAAACGTCATTTGCGCTTATCCCATCACTCCCCAGACGGAGATAGTTGAGAACCTCGCAGCCATGTATGCGAACGGAGAGCTGGGGGATACTGAGTACATCACTGCAGAATCGGAATTTGGAGCAGCAAGCATGCTTGTTGGAGCTTCTGCTGCGGGAGCGAGAGTTTTCACGGCAACTTGCAGTCAGGGTTTAATTCTGATGAGCGAAGTGTTGTTCAACGCCGCCGGGATGAGACTGCCCATCGTTCTTGTTAACACCAACAGAGCTCTCTCAGCTCCGCTAAGCATCTGGAACGACCATCAGGACAGCATGGCGATGAGGGATGCGGGAATCATGCAGGTTTACGTTGAAAACAATCAGGAAGCTCATGATCTAATCCCTCAAGCTTACAAGGTTGCTGAAAACAGGAAGGTTCTGCTTCCCTTCATGATATGCATGGATGGTTACAAGCTCACCCACGCCTACGAGCCCGTTGACCTTCTTGAGCAGGAAACGGTTGACAGCTTTCTCCCACCTTACGAGCCCGCTGCCTACATGACCACCAAGAAGCCCCTTGCCTTCGGGTGCTACGCCCCGCCGCACATCTACATGGAGTTCAGGGTTGCGATGCAGCAGGCGATGGAGAGGGCCAGAAAGATAATGCTTGACGTCTTCAAAGAATGGGGAGAGCTTACCGGCAGAGACTGGGGAGGGCACATCACAGTTGACTTCCCCGACTCCAAAATCTTCGTGGTGGCGATGGGCTCCGTTGTTGGATTGCTGAGAAAGGTCGTCGAGGAGCTCAGAGGTGAGGGGCTGAGCGTTGGGCTTATCAAGATAAGAACCTTCCGCCCCTTCCCGGTTGAGGAGCTGAGAGAGGCTTTGAAGGATGCTGAGAAGGTAATTGTTCTCGACCGCTCCGTCAGCTTTGGATATGAGGGGCCGGTATCCATCGAGCTAAAATCCGCCATCTACGGGCACTCATCTGCAGAAATCTACTCCTTTGCGGTTGGGCTGGGAGGTAGAGATATGCCAAAGGACTTCCTTGAGAAAATCATCAGGGATGTTGCTGAGGGCAGGGAGAAGCCGGGATTTGCGTTTAAGGGCTATCAAGAGTTCGAGGAGGTGATACCGTGAAGTACTTCGGCAGCGGTCATGGCGCTTGCCCCGGATGCGGTTTGCCGATTGCAGTCAAGACCGTTCTCAACTTGCTTGACGGGAAGGTCTTCGCGGTAAACTCCACAGGCTGCCTCGAAATCATAAGCTCCCAGTACGGCAAGAATGCGTGGAACGTCCCCTATATCCATTCTCTCTTTGAGAATGCTGCCGCTGTTGCTGCAGGAGTTGAGGCTGCCCTAAGAGCCTTGAAAAGGAAGGATGAGGGGCATGTGGTCGTTTTTGCTGGCGATGGGGCAACAGCGGACATCGGCATTGGAACGCTGAGCGGAGCCTTCGACAGGAACCACGACATCCTCTACATCTGCCTTGACAATGAGGCTTACCAGAACACGGGGCACCAGCAGAGCGGCTTAACACCACCCGGAGAGTCCACCACCACAACACCCGCAGGAAAGGTTCTGCCGGGCAAGGTGGGGAGGAAGAAGGACATGATTTCCATTGCGGTAGCTCACGGCATCCCCTACGTTGCCTCATCCTCAGTCGGCTACGTTTCGGACATCCGCAGGAAGGTCAAGAAGGCTGTTAAGTTTGAGGGGGCCAAGTACATCCAGATTCACTCTCCCTGCGTCACGGGATGGGGAATTGACGGCAGCATCGCAATAAAGGTAGCGAGGCTTGCGGTTGAGACTGGCCTGTATCCCCTCGTCGAGTTCGAGTACGGGAAGCTGACTTCGGTGAGGAAAATTAAGGACAGGAAGCCTGTTGAGGAGTACCTGAAGCTGCAAAGGAGGTTCAGGCACCTCTTCACCCACGAGAAGGGCAGGGAGATGATTGAGACACTGCAGAGATTTGCGGACGAGAATGCGGAGAGGTACGGGCTTGATTTGAAGAGGGAATGATTTTTTCCTTTATTTTTAAGGTTGCCGTAATAAGCAGCTCCGGCGCTTTAGCTCCGGGCCCTTTAACAGCAGCTACTGCCGCAATAGGCGTAAAGCGTGGCTGGAAGGGCGGTTTTTGGGTGAGTGTTGGTCATGCTGCTGTTGAGCTGCCCCTCGTCATTTTGATCGCAACAGGTGTGGCGGTGGTTCTTACTCATTCCTCAGCTTTATCGCTCCTCAGCGTTGCAGGCGGGGTGATGCTGCTCTCCTTTGCTTTTCTGACAGCCAAAAGCGCTTTTTCAAAAACTGAAGAGAAAGCCGAGAGCTCTGCCAACCCCTTCTCCACGGGAGTTGCCCTCTCAGCCCTGAATCCCTTCTTCATCGCCTGGTGGGCTGGTGTAGGAGCGGTGCTGATTACTGAAGCCATCTCGCTCTGGGGATATGCGGGAATAGCTGTTCTCTACCTCAGCCACGTCTGGCTGGACTTTGCGTGGCTTATCTTGTTAGCTCACCTCACTTCAATGGCCATTTTCAGCGCTAAAGCATACAGAGCGTTGCTTGTCGCACTCGCAGCTCTCGTTTTCCTCTTCGGAGTTGACTTCCTCCACTACGGTCTGTTCAGCAAGCATCTTCTACCAATCTAAAGCCTGAGAATGTCCAGCTTCGGCATCTTAATTAGCCCTTTCGCCTCGGCCATTTCGTAGAGCTTTTTCAAAGCTGCATCAACACTTTCGGGCATGTTGTAGGTGTAGTCGTTGACGTACATCATTGCAAACCTCTTCGCCCTCTCCCTGTCCAGCCCCCTTGAGTACTTCATCGCATACTCAATCGCCTCATCGGGATTTTCAATGGCAAAAGCTATGCTCTCCCTCATTGCCCTCAGAAACTCCTCCTGCACCTCTACGCTCAAATCTCTCCTTATGGCATTGAGGCCGAGGGGGAGGGGGAGCTTTACCTGCTCGCTCCACCAATCCCAGAGGTCGAGAACGCATTTTAAGCCGTAATCTGCGTAGGTAATCTGTCCCTCGTGAATCAGCAGCCCAGCATCAACCTCTTCATCCAGCACAGCCTGAATTATCCTGTCAAAAGGCATCTCCACAGGCTCAAAATCTTCAACAGCAAGCTTCAGCAAGAGGTTTGCAGTGGTATATCTTCCGGGAACGGCTATTCTCTTTCCATCAAGGCTAATCTCGCTCTTGGCAACCACAACAGGCCCATAACCATCTCCAACACTCGCACCAGCTGAGAGAATTCGGTATTTATCATCAAGCAGGGCGTAAGCATGGGCAGAGATGGCGGTGACCTCGTATTCTGCATTAAAGGCCTTCCTGTTGAGGGTCTCTATATCCTCAATGACGTGCTCAATCTCCAGCCAAGTGTCAACCTTGCCATGAGTCATGGCGTAGAACATGAAGGCATCGTCAGCATCAGGTGTGTGGGCAACTCTGATTTTCATGGGCTTTTTTGAGTGTGTTAGCTTTTAAAAGATTTGTTTTTACAGAGCTTTAGTGAAAGCGTAAAAGTCGCTTTAAATTCTCGAACACGAAACTGTAGTATCCCTAAATTATTTCACTACTAAACACCCACTTCATGTGAGAAAACTAACGAACAAAAAGATCAGGTGGATAATCAGACAGC
>LDZQ01000025.1_pt1 | contig 15840 bp, 7 predicted proteins | sample 615361 | NCBI WGS metagenome assembly LDZQ01 (sample SAMN03408297, study PRJNA278302) | terrestrial metagenome | isolation source: oil reservoir sample I2 | place: USA: Alaska, North Slope, Ivishak formation | collected 2013 | reverse complement strand
ATCTATTGCCTTTAACAAAAAATAAGAAAAATGCATAAGACCATTACCAGAGACCAAAACAAATTTACACAAAATATAGGACTTGACCTCATTGAAGTTATCTGACTTCTGGAATATGTCGAAATTTATACTAGATATACTCAGAAGGTTATCCGTTGGTTGGAGGACCTGCCTGTTCTGCTAGGGCTGCGCAGGTAGAATAAGAGGTAATGCAAAAAGCAGGGGAAACAAGCAATGATGGAGTCCATGGTGGATAAGATTCTGCAAATGATTGGCGAGGCATGTTGCCTCTATCATCGTCTGATCCTGATAGTGGGTCCAGCAAGAAGTGGAAAAACGTCCGTAATACAGAAAGTGTCGAGAAATACCTCTGCGGCACTTGTTAACGTTTTTATCTTGTGGTACAAACCAATGTCAAATTGGAGGATAGTTGCATGGAATTAATTAGCGCCGGAGAAGGGCATCGGTTCTTCAGTGCTTTTAATGAAGAGTCGCCTGCAGCGAAACAAGCTTCAGTAGCAGCTTCTGATGTAAGTGTGTTCGGTTTGGAGCGTTTTCTGTCTTCCCTAAATAAACTTCAACAATTGCGGCTAATTGTTCCAACAAATATAACCCTGCCCATGATCCAGGGTAATGAATCAGATCGGCGTTTCAGAAATATGTTGCAAAGTCATTGGATAGCTAGACGTATACTTGATAAGCTCAAGCGCGTGGCAGATGTTAGGGAGTCGAACAGCTCAATTCAACAAGGGGTGATTATCCTTTCAGAAAACCGGGAGAATCCGTTATTTGGTGCTATTGGATCGTTAGAACTGACGACGTGTGGTTTGGGCATTACCCCTGCAAATACTTTAGGGATTATTCAAGTAACCAGTTCTCCGGAAGAAATTAAGCCCTTATTGCAATGGTTTGACAACCAATGGTCATTACTACCAAATTCGCCGATTGAAAAGGTAAACCTCATTCAAAAGTTGGAAAAACTGTGCCAGTTGAATTCGGCAGGTACTATTTTTGCTTTGATATTAAAACGACTCTTTCAGGACCGTGGCGACATTATGGACGAAGAGAGCGTTGTCAAATCCGCTACAGGTATCCATCAAACCACTGTATGGAGGAAACTCTACAAGTTCCAGAAGGATGCCGTAGTAGGAGCTATAGATAAACTTAATCGTTACGGTGGATGTATTATTGCTGACAGCGTAGGATTGGGCAAAACCTTTGAGGCCTTGGCGATTATCAAATATTACGAACTGCGTAATGACCGGGTGCTTGTTTTGACGCCCAAACGTCTTAGAGAGAACTGGACATTATATCGTGCCAACGACAAGCGCAACCCACTAGTGGCTGATCGGTTCAATTACGATGTGCTTAACCATACAGACCTGTCTCGTGATCGTGGCATGTCAGGTGATGTTGATCTAGAACACGTCAACTGGGGCAACTATGACCTGGTGGTTATTGATGAGTCGCATAATTTCCGCAACAAGGTTACCTACAAAGATCGTGAAAGCCGCTATGATCGCCTTATGCGACGTATTATTCGTGAAGGGGTGAAGACTAGGGTTCTGATGCTTTCTGCTACCCCGGTTAATAATCGTTTGGCGGACCTTAAAAACCAAATTGCCTTCATTACTGAAGGAAAGGATGATGCCTTGTGGGATTACGGTATCAAGAGCATTGAGGTTACTACGCGTAATGCTCAGAAGCAGTTCAACCGCTGGATGGGTTTGCCAGAAGGCGAGCGCACCCCCGGACGGCTAATAGAGATGTTAGGTTTTGATTACTTCAAATTACTAGACCTACTCACCATCGCTCGCTCACGTAAACACATCGAAAAATATTATGGGATTGCTGAGACGGGAAAATTCCCAGAACGACTAAAACCAATAAACGTTAAGACAGACGTGGATACCCAAGGTGTCTTCCCATCGATCGAACAGGTAAATAGAGAAATCCGTAAACTCAACTTAGCTGCTTACGCACCATTACGATATTTGCTTGAGAGCAAGCGCGAAGAGTATGATGCGAAATATAGCACGAAGGTGCGTGGTGGAGAGTCCATTTTCCGTCAAGTAGACAGAGAAGAAAGCTTAATTCAATTAATGCGAGTCAATTTGCTTAAACGCATGGAAAGCTCAGTTCACGCCTTTGCCCTTACTGTTGCACGGCAAATTGCCGACATTGAGGCATTGCTGGAGAAAATCGATAATTTGGATACCCGAGAAATTGAAGAACTGGATATTAATGATATTGATATTGACGATCCCACCTTTGAGAGCCTGTTGGCTGGGAGAAAGGTCAAAGTGTTGTTGTCCGATGTAGACCTCATCAGGTGGAAGCAAGATCTCTTAGAGGACCGAAATCGACTCAAGACTTTACTGGCGGCGGCGCATGCGGTGACGCCGGAGCTAGATGCCAAGCTCTGTGCGCTAAAAGAGGTTATTCGGCAAAAAATTGAAAACCCGATCAACCCTGGTAACCGCAAAGTGTTAATTTTTTCTGCTTTCGCTGATACAGCCAACTATCTGTATCAGCATCTAGCGCACTGGGCGCAAACTGAGTTTGGCTTGAATAGTGCTCTGGTTACAGGTTCCAGCGGTATTAAGACTACACTTCCAAATTTGCGTAAGGACATGATTAGTGTGCTGACGGCATTTGCACCACGTGCTAAGGAGCGGCCGATAGAGTTTGCAAGCCAAGGTGAAATAGACCTGCTCATTGCCACTGACTGCATCTCCGAGGGACAGAACCTTCAAGACTGTGACTGGCTAATCAATTACGATATCCATTGGAACCCGGTTAGAATTATTCAGCGCTTTGGGCGCATTGATCGAATTGGTTCACCCAACACCCAAATCCAACTGGTCAATTTCTGGCCTAACATGGAACTGGACGAATACATAAACCTGGAGGCCCGTGTAAGTGGTCGTATGGTACTGCTTGATGTCTCTGCCACTGGTGAGGAAAACCTTATTGAGGTGGAGGCCGGCGATCCTATGAACGACCTTGAATATCGCCGCAGACAGCTCCTTAAATTGCAGGAGACAGTGATCGATCTTGAAGACCTATCCTCCGGTATATCCATCACTGACCTCACCTTATCTGACTATCGCATGGAGTTGGCGGAATACCTAAAAGAACATCCAGATATCCTGGATGATATACCACTCGGTGCCTTTGCTGTTACAACCACTGCAGATTTAGATGTCCCGCCGGGAATTGTCTTTTGCCTTCAGGTTGTTGGCGACGCGGCCGGCCGTGCTTTTGAACCCAACTATCCGCTGGCGCCTTATGCTCTTGTACATGTTTCCATGGATGGCGTTGTGCACTTGCCATACACACAGGCCAAACAGATTCTCGATGTCTTAAAGCATACCTGCATAGGCAAGGATTTGCCGGACCAAAAAACTATTGACCGCTGGATGCGCCAGACTAAAAACGGTGCCGACATGCGAAAAGCGCAAAAACTTCTGGCCGAGGCTGTTACTTCCATTGCTGGAAAAAGCCAAGAGCGGGCTATTGAAAGCCTATTCAAGCCGGGTGGTACGTACGCACAAAAAGGTGAGTTTGCTGGTCAGGATGACATTGAAGTTGTTGCCTGGTTAGTTATACTTCCGGAGGACGAAGGATGATCTGCGAGCGTATTATCGATTGTTTGGGACTTCCCGTAAACACTAGGATAGATCAGCGCGTGCCTAAGGACGTACTTTCCGATCAAGCTGCTGCAACAGCTTCTGACCGGCGTCTGGTCAAGGACGGCATCGATTCTCTAATCTGGCTGGTCAGTCTCAAGCCTAGCAATATCGGTGTGCCTAGCTATGTTGATGACCAAAGGGAGTATTTGGAAATTGCTATTTTGCAATTGCGAACTCGCGATTTGGCAAGCAAAGGAGCGGGTTTGACGCGAGTGACGGAGTTGTTGCACCGCGCTATTCCATACCCGGTGTTGCTGATTGTCGAAGGAGAGGAAACCTTTTTATCTGTTGCACATAAGCGGTGGTCACAGAACGAAAAAGACAAAATGGTGCTGGAAGACAATTATCCGCACAGCTCGGTTATTACTGAGAATGTTCCAGAAGCATTCTGGGGAGACCTAGCGCTGGATCGTCAACCTAAGGCAAGTCTGCTGGCTCTATATCAAGGCTGGCTCGCCTGTTTAGTGGCGTTGGATGCATGGCGCGAAACCGGCCGTTACTGTTTGTTTCGAGATATTGATCAACTACCGCAACAACGACAACAGTTGCATGAGGTACGCGAACTGGCCAATGAAATCGCCCGGTTGCGCAAACAGGCAACCAAAGAGCGCCAAATTGCCCGGCAGGTGGAGTTGAATTTGCAAATAAAACGGCTTGAGGCCGAACGAAAAGCCCTGTTAAATAGTTTAAGGGGAGGAGTCCATTAATGAGTTTGAAGAAAATTACACCGGATAGCCCGGAAGCTAAGTCAGCTGACCTGATTGCTGAGAATATTGAAAAACTGAAAACTCTGTTCCCAGAACTGATCACTGAAGGTCCAGAAGGAATTTCAGTCAACGTAGATGTGCTTAAACAATTGGTAGGAGATAAGACTGTCACTGATTGTGATGAAAAATACGGCCTTAACTGGTTTGGCAAGCGTCGCGCCCGCCAGCTTGCGTTGACTCCCAGCACAGGAACCCTACGACCAGCACCAGAGGATAGCGAAAATTGGGATACCACCCAAAATATTTTTATTGAAGGAGACAACCTTGAAGTTCTCAAATTACTGCAAAAGAGCTACGCAGGCAAGGTGAAGCTCATTTACATTGATCCCCCTTACAACACAGGCAAGGATTTCGTTTACAAGGATGACTTCCGAGACAATATTAAAAACTACAAGCGGCTTACTGGACAGGTGGACGAGGAAGGCTCGCCATTGACCACAAATACCGAGACAAGTGGGCGGTTTCATACAGATTGGTTGAATATGATGTACCCAAGGTTGAAATTGGCACGTAATTTGTTACGAGATGATGGTGTGATATGCATATCAGCAGACGATAGTGAAGCAAGCAACCTGCGGAAAGTTTGTGACGAAGTATTCGGGGAGGAACAGTTTGTTGCACAGTTCACGTGGGAAACCAAGCGGGCGGCGCGCGGTGTGCCACCAAAGAATCTATTGATGCATACACACGAGTATATTATCTGTTATGCGCGTATAGCGGACAATGTCAGGTTTAGGGGATTAGATCGAGATGAATCTGATTTTGCTAACCCAGACAATGATCCGCGCGGCCTGTGGCGTTCAGAGAGTATGAAAGCAACTGGTAGTCAGGATAACTACTTCACCATAACGGATCCTAAAACTGGTAACAAGTTTTATGGCAATTGGGCGTTTTCAGAATCGACTGTAAAGAAGATGATTGATGATGGGCTCGTGTTATTCCCGAAATCTAAGGATGGGGTGCCACGGCAGAAGAAATTTTTCGATTCGTATACAAATGAAACAAAGGCTGCCATTACTGCACTTGGGTGGCATTCAACCGAAAATTCCACAAAGCAGCTTATGGCAATGTTTGATCAACAAAAGGTGTTTGATTTTCCGAAACCATTGAGTCTTATCAAATTCATTGTTGAGCAGCTATCAACGGACAAAGACATAGTTGTGGATTTCTTTGCTGGTTCCGGCACAACCGGTCATGTTGTCATGGCTCAGAACGCAGCCGACGGAGGCAACCGTCGCTACATCCTGGTTCAGCTTCCTGAGCCACTTGATCCGGAAAAGAAAGAACAAAAAGTTGCTGCAGAATATTGTGACAAGCTGGGGAAACCCCGCACCATTGCGGAACTCACCAAGGAGCGCCTCCGCCGCGCCGCAAAAAAGATTAAAGAAGAATATCCTGATTGGAATGGAGATACCGGCTTTCGCGTCTTCAAACTTGACAGTTCCAATATCAAGGCCTGGAACCCCAGACCTGAGGACCTGGAAGCGAGTCTGTTGGACAGTGTAGAACATATAGAAGAAGGTCGCACTGAGGCAGATCTGCTTTACGAATTGTTGCTGAAGTTGGGGCTGGATTTATGTGTGCCCATTGAGCAAAGGCAAATTGCCGGTAAAACCGTTTATTCCATTGGAGGCGGCGTGCTCATGGCCTGCCTGGATAACACAATCACCACTGAGCAAACCGAGGCTTTGGGCCAAGGTATAGTGGAATGGCACAAGGAACTTGCGCCAGCTGGGGATACTACCTGTGTTTTTCTCGATAATGCCTTTGAGAACGATGTTGCAAAGACCAACCTTGCCTCTATTCTAGAGCAAGGCGGCATCCCTAATGTGCGAAGCCTCTAGGAGGGACCGGTATGAGACTGCATTTTGAGTCAAACCTTGACTATCAACTTCAAGCCATTGAAGCAGTGTGTGACCTCTTTCGCGGACAGGAGATTTGCCGTACGGAATTTACTGTAACTCAAGGAGCGATAGATGGTCAATTGGCACTGGAATACCAAGGTGATGCACTTGGCATTGGCAATCGACTGACCTTGCTTGATGATGAGATCCTAAAAAACCTGCAGGCGGTACAGCTACGCAATGGCTTGCCTATTGACTCTACTCTTCGTTCCGGTGACTTTACTGTGGAGATGGAGACTGGCACGGGTAAAACCTATGTTTATCTGCGCACTATCTTTGAGCTCAACAAGCGTTATGGCTTTACCAAGTTTGTGATCGTAGTACCTTCAGTGGCCATCAAGGAAGGAGTCTATAAAACTCTACAGATTACCGAAGATCACTTTAAGAGCCTTTATGCCGGTGTCCCTTTCGAGTACTTTATCTATGATTCGGCCAAGCTTGGACAAGTGCGTAATTTTGCAACCAGTCCAAATGTTAAGATCATGATAGTAACGGTGGGGGCTATAAACAAAAGGGACGTAAACAACCTCTATAAGGACAGTGAAAAGACTGGTGGAGAAAAACCTATTGATCTTATTAGGGCAACTCGCCCCATTCTGATCGTTGACGAACCGCAAAGCGTAGATGGAGGTCTCAAAGGAAAGGGCAAAGAGGCGTTGGAGGCGATGAATCCCCTTTGTACTTTGCGCTATTCAGCCACCCACGTGCACAAATATCACATGGTTTATCGTCTGGATGCTGTCGATGCCTATGAACGCAAGCTGGTCAAGCAGATCGAAGTAGCCGCTGCCACGGTTGAGGCGGGGTACAACAAACCCTACGTTCGCTTGATAAAGGTGCAAAACAAGGGCAATGTTATTTCTGCCGTGGTAGAGCTCGATGTGCAGACTCGATCTGGTGTCAAACGCAAAGAAGTCACCGTCTATGACGGGGACGATCTGAAGCAAACGACGGGCCGCAATCTGTATGAGAACTACATAATTGGCGAGATATCCGTTGCTAGGGATAACCAGTACATGGAACTCCGCTTCCCAGGTGGGGAAGAATTCTTGCAGCCAGGTCAATCTTATGGAGATGTTGATAAAAATGAGTTAGCCCGGCATATGATTCGCCGTACCATCAAAGAACATCTGGATAAAGAGTTACGACTACGTGAGCGAGGAATTAAGGTGTTGTCTCTATTTTTCATCGACGAAGTGGCAAAATACCGTAAATACGATGAAGACGGCAACCCGATAAAGGGTGATTATGCGCAGATCTTTGAGGAAGAATTCAAACGAGCGGTTAGGCAACCTAAGTATCGAAAGCTGTTTGAGGGCGAGAATATAGACCTGCTGGTTGAGAGGATTCACAATGGTTATTTTTCCATTGACCGTAAGCGGATTGGCGGGAAAACAGTGGAGCTTTTTAAGGATACCACTGGCGAAAGCAAAGCGGACGAAGACACATACAATTTGATCATGCGAGACAAGGAAAAACTGCTTTCTTTGGACGAGCCACTGCGTTTTGTTTTTTCCCATTCTGCCCTTAGAGAGGGTTGGGACAATCCCAATGTCTTCCAGATTTGTACCTTGCGGGATATCCGTACTGAGCGGGAACGTCGCCAGACAATTGGACGAGGCCTGCGTTTATGCGTTGATCAGTCTGGTCGTAGGGTGCATGGATTTGATGTAAACACTTTGACGGTAATTGCCAATGAAAGTTATGAGGATTTTGCCCGTAATTTGCAACAAGAGATAGAAGAAGATACTGGGATTCGTTTTGGTGTAGTTGAAAAACACCAGTTTGCGGCTATGCACGTAGTGGACGAACAGGATAACGAGCAGCCGCTAGGTGCAGAACAGTCCGAGGAGCTTTGGCGATTCTTCAAAGATAAGGGTTATCTAGACAATAAGGACCGGGTGCAGGATACCCTCCGGGTAGCCTTGAAAAACGAGACCCTGGAATTGCCCAAAGAAATGGAATCTTATCGTGAGGAGATCACAGCAATTCTTAAAAAGGCCGCAGGAAGGTTGGAAATCAAAAATGCCGACGAGCGTCGTACCGTCAAACTTCGTAAGGAAGTGTATTTGAGCGAAGATTTCAAAGCGTTGTGGGAGCGCATCAAACATAAGACTACCTATCGCGTGTGGTTTGACAATGACAAATTGATTGCTGATTGTGTTAAAGCTGTTCGGGAGGCTCCGCAAATCAGAGAAACTCGCCTTGAATGGCGTAAGGCTGACATTGCCATTGGCAAGGCTGGAGTTGAAGGAAAAGAAAAAGAAGGTGCGGATTCTGCCACTATGAATGAGCAGGATATTGAGCTTCCAGACTTGCTAACTGTGCTTCAAGATCGCACTCAACTTACCCGCCGCTCTTTGTTAAAGATTGTCATGGAGAGCGGACGGCTGGATGATTTTAGACGAAACCCCCAAGCATTTATAGACATAGTGGCCGATGCCATCAATAAAACTAAACAACTGGCGTTGGTGGATGGAATCAAATACCAGCGATTGGGCAAATATTATGCCCAAGAACTATTTGAACAGGAAGAACTTTCTGGTTATCTGAAGAACATGCTTGAGAATACTAAGAAATCACTATATGAGCATGTGATATGCGAATCTGATGTCGAGCGTCGGTTTGCGGAAGACATGGAAAGGCATGAGGCGGTAAAACTCTATGCCAAGCTGCCAGGTTGGTTCAAGGTACCGACGCCATTAGGGAGCTATACTCCTGATTGGGCAGTGTTGGTAGACACAGAAGAGGGCGAGGCTCTATTTTGTGGTGGAAACTAAGGGTTCCGCTTATAAAAGTGATCTGCGGAATACAGAAAGAGCCAAGATAAACTGTGGAGAGAAACATTTTAATGCAATTGCCCAAATTCATGAAAACCATGCGAAATATATTGTTGCGAACAAGTTTGCGGATGTGCTATCGCATAAATCACCACGCACGACAAATCCTAAGGCCCAAATGCACAGTGATAAGAGCTCATGAGTTAGATTATTGCTTTCAAGGTTGTCAAGTCGGATATAGGCGAAGGACTTAATCTCTTGAAGTAAGAAATTTTAAAAGGATGTTTTGGTGTGAAATTTGGGGAGAAAGGATATGGAAACCAATGATGTCCATGCAGTTTTTTGGGTGAAATACTGCTGAGTAGATTAATGTCCTTAACCAATCCGGCGTTGAGGCAACGATAATATTTTTTAAGGAGGAGTAGAAAATACAGTTTATATCTAACGGTCCGGATATACCAGAAACATTGTTGGATGCACACGAGGAAGGACGTGTCGTTTTCTTTTGTGGTGCTGGGATCTCTTATCCAGCGGGGTTACCCGGGTTTAAAGAATTGGTGGATGAGATTTATAAACTCATCGGAACAACTCTAACACCTCCAGAAGATAAGGTTTATCAGCGCGGACAATATGATGTCACGTTAGATCTACTGGAGCGACGGTTGCCAGGCCAGCGCCAGGCAATGCGACGGGTACTGCCTAAGATTTTGGAACCGAAACTGCGCCGTAAAGGTGCGACCCATACCCACGAAGCCTTGTTGCAACTAGCTAAAGATCGTGAAGGGAACCTACGTCTAGTAACCACAAATTTTGATCTTATCTTTGAACATATTGCTCTACGCAGAAAGAATAAGCATTCATTCAACTCCTTTGTTGCGCCTATGCTGCCAATCCCAAAAAAAAGCCGATGGAATGGACTTGTATATTTGCATGGACGGTTGCCAATGGACAAGGATGATGAAGTTGCCTTGAATCAGTTGGTGCTGACCAGCGGTGATTTTGGTCTAGCATACCTCACAGAACGCTGGGCAGCTCGGTTCGTTAGTGAATTATTCCGAAATTATATTGTTTGTTTTGTTGGTTATAGTATTAATGACCCTGTGTTGCGTTACATGATGGATGCCCTGGCTGCTGACCGGATGTTAGGTGAGGTAATCCCCCAAGCTTATGCCTTTGGTGGTTGTCCGCCTGGTAAGGAGAAGGCCAAAGAGATTGAATGGAAAGCAAAAGGTGTCACGCCGATCCTCTACGATCCGGCAAACGGTCATGCAGCATTACACCGTACCCTCAAAGCCTGGGCTGAAACCTATCGAGACGGAATTTTGGGGAAAGAACGCATCGTAGTAAGTTATGCCCTTGCAAAACCATCAGCCAGTACCCAGCAAGACGATTACGTAAGCAGGATGTTATGGGCGCTGTCAGATCCATCAGGCCTACCGGCCAAGCGCTTCGCGGAGTTTAATCCCGTTCCCCGGTTAGATTGGTTGGCGGCCTTTTCGGATAACCGCTACCGGCACGCGGATCTTTCTCGCTTTGGTATTCTGCCGCGCGAGGGAGTCGACAAGAAATTGTCATTCAGCCTAGTCCATCGTCCCACTCCTTATACACATGCACCGTGGATCTCGTTGCTTGCCGATAACGGCAGGGGAGCTGCATGGGATGATATGATGTTTCATTTAGCTCGTTGGTTGACACGCCACCTCAACGATCTAAATTTGATTCTTTGGCTGGCAGAGCGTGGATGCCAATTGCATCACAGTTTTATTCGGCTAATAGAGGACCGTCTAAATCGAATAACGCGTCTAGAGCAAGAAGGAAAAACGACAGAGCTGGAAACAATGCGCGTTAATGCACCTAACGCAATACCCTCCCCCTTAATGCGAATTCTCTGGCGACTACTATTGACCGGCCGGATTAAGTCACCTGGGCACGACTTAGATTTATATCGCTGGAAGGAAAGGCTCGAGCGTGATGGCCTAACTGCTACACTGCGACTTGAACTACGTGAATTACTGTCCCCCAAGATCGTGCTGCGCAAACCTTTTCCATTTCCTTGGGGCGAGGAAGGCATCGCTCAACCAAAGACGCCGCAACGCATAAGAGACCTTGTCGATTGGGAGCTCGTACTCTCCAGTGATCATGTTAATTCCGTGCTCCCTCATCTTGCGAAATCCGAGCATTGGCGCAGAGCTTTACCTGAATTGCTAAATGATTTTCAACAGTTACTAAAAGACGCTCTGGACCTAATGAGTGAACTGGGAGAAGCAGACGACCACAGCGACCGTTCTTTCTGGGACTTACCATCAATCATCCATCATTGGCAGAACAGAGGCTTCCGAGATTGGGTGGCGTTGATCGAACTCACCCGAGATGCCTGGCAGGCCGTTCTGAAGATTGATAGAAAAAGGGCCAGCCGGATTGCGCAGGATTGGTTCACAATACCCTATCCTACATTTAAGCGTCTGGCTCTTTTTGCAGCTAGCCAGAACAAGTGTATCGCACCTGAACAATGGGTGGAGTGGTTGACGGTTGATGATGCATGGTGGCTATGGTCGCCGGAAACTAAACGCGAGGTTATGCGTTTACTGGTGTTACAGGGGAGATCACTCCCAGAGGAAGCAAAAATAAAACTAGAAAGTGTCATCCTGAATGGCCCACCTCGCTATATGTACCCTGATGATCTCAATCCAGAAGAGTGGCAGTCTCTTATTGAGTATTCAGTTTGGCTTCGCTTGGCCAAACTCTATCAAGGTGGTTGCCAGCTGGGAGAAGCTGCACTTATAAGATTTAATGAACTGACGAAGGATCATCCTGAATGGAAGCTATCGGAACACGAACGGGAGGAGTTTTCACATTGGATGAGCGGAACTGGTGATCCCGATTTTGAGGAAATCCGAGGGGTCGATATAGCTCCGAGCAAGCGAAAGGAGCTAGTCGAATGGCTCAAGACACCAGCTCAACAAGGATCATCCCATGGGGATACATGGCGAGAGATCTGTAAAAAACACTTCGCCAATGCTGGTGCAGCGTTAACTGATCTTTCACAGCAGGGTATTTGGCCCATTGATCGATGGGAAGATGCCTTGTATGCATGGTCTGAATTTGACTGTCTTGCCAAGCGTACATGGCGCTGTTTTTCTCGCCTCGTGTTGACAATTCCCAATGGTAAGCTTGAAGAACTATCGCACGCTCTGACGTGGTGGCTTAGAAAGGTTGCAGAAATAATTGATTCAGACGAAGACATCTTTATGGATCTATGCCGGCGTGTTTTGGATATTTCATATCAAGATAATAGGGACAATAAAGACCCTGTATTCCGTGCCATCAATCATCCCATTGGTCATGTCACAGAAGCACTTTTAAATATTTGTTTTAAACGTAAACCAAGTGACAATGATGGTTTGCCGGAAGATATTAAAACACTCTTCACTCAACTTTGCGACACCCAGAAAGCGCAGTTCCGACATGGTCGTGTATTGCTGACATCGCGGTTGATTGCGTTATTCCGTGTGGATAGATCTTGGACGGAAGCTCATCTCCTTCCTTTATTTGACTGGACACGTGATTCCAACGAGGTAAGGGCATTGTGGAGTGGGTTCTTGTGGTCTCCGCGGCCGTATCAGCCTCTGTTGATTGCTATAAAAAAACCGTTTCTTGACACTGCGAGTCACTATGCGAAACTAGGCAAATTTGCACGACAATACGCGGCGTTTCTAACTTACGCTGCATTGACCCCTCTGGATGGCTACACGGCACAAGATTTTCAAACGGCAATAGGAGCACTGCCGCAAGAAGGTCTGAATGAAGCTGCGCAGGCCCTTGTGCAAGCTTTAGAGGCAGCGGGAGAGCAGCGAGAAAAGTACTGGAAGAATCGAATACAGCCTTTCTTGCATTATATATGGCCAAAGTCCCGTGATCTGGCTTCAAATAGCATTGCGGAGTCACTCGCACTTCTTGCCTTAGCTGCACGAGACGAGTTTCCTGACGCATTATCAACTGTTATGGACTGGCTGAGTCCTCTTGAGGACCCAGATTATGTTGTGCACCGGCTATATGAATCTAGGCTAGCGAATCAATTTCCAAAGGATGCCCTACGCTTGCTGGACGCTGTTATCGACGACCAACCGTGGCCTTCCAAGGAACTAGGCGAATGCTTAAATCTCATTTCGCAAGTCTCGCCGGAACTGCTAAAAGACCGGCGATACCAACGGCTAGCTGAATACGCCCGTCGTCATGGTGTTATGAAATGAGCATGTGAATGTGACCAGTTGGCGTGGCAAAGTCTTGAGTAAATTATTCCCTGAATTATATAGTTTCGCACGGCCGTAAATTTGGTGCCCATCTTTATTTTTTGTTACTTTTCTCATTAAACAAGCCGAAGAGCTGAAGAAAAATTGGAAGCCTAAACATAAATGTAGTATTAGTTGCTCGGTAGTACCGATATAAAGTAGGTGAACCAGCTTTTTTACTATTTACTTCAATTTGAAGTTTGCCTAGATAACCAGAATGAAATACAGGCCAGCATACACAGTAACCACACTACTTGGCCACCGATATCGCCTCCAGATTGCTTCCTTTGGTTCGACCTGTAGGGGGTGCCGATTTAGTGAAAGAGTTGGTTGTTCGCTTCAGCAGCCATACAACACTCCTAAAGTCACATTGAATAAGTTCGGATGGTTGAAAGAGTATGGCAGTTAGCTATCAAGACTACCGGCCGGGCGGTAGCCAAGGAGGTCAAGTAAGAAAGACGAGAATTCAATAAACAGCTAACCTCGCCTGCCACTATGGAGCGCCTTATTAGGGTACTTTATCGCTCTTTATTCTACAATTTACCATTCGCAACCATTAGACAAACAGAAACAAAAACAGAAAGCCCCAGTACAAGCTTGGCCTTAGCCGCTTGGGGGTACCAACATAAACTAGCCGTGCCCCTTTTCTGCTATTCCTTTCAGTTTTCCTGAACAGGTCGAGCAAAATACAGGCCCATCTGTGCGATTCTTGCGCCAAGAACGCTGTCAACGGACAGTGAAAATGTCACCCTAAAATGTCTTTAACGGGACAGTGAAAATGTCACCTTTAGATATTGTTTAAGTGTATAGATATTAGCCCTGTCCTATGTGGTTTTTCGTGTTTTTTGCAGTTTAGGACAGGGCTGGTTTTTCTGGGTTTGTGGTAGTCATTACTATGGGGCATACGTTTCCCTCAATTCATCATTCATGGGATAGCTTTTCTTGTTTTTATAATATCTAATGGTGTTATTTATGCTCCTGCGCCATGGGTGGTCCGTGGGTGGTTTGTATTTTCCTCTTGGTTTTGCCTTGTTTTCTATATCTTCTCCCTGGATGGCTTTTTTGTCAGTATCATTTGAGATGGCCTTCAGTTTGAAGTAATCGCCACTGTACAAAGCTCCAAGGGATCCATCGAGATGTCTTGTGACACAGACAGTACTTTTGGGCTTCAATGGTACCACTCGACCTCTACAATCCAACAATTGATATGTATTGCCCTCATAAGATATGGTGGAGCCATTGGAAGCTTTTCTATAGCTCTTTATACATATGATTTTATGCAAAGAGTCTACCCCAGGACTTGCTCTGAATGCCTGCTCTTTATCTTCTGCCTTTACAGCGAAACGTCCATTAAACCTCTTTTTGAACCCACACAGAAAATCATTGGCATCATCCATACTGGAAATATTTGCTATCCTAAGCTCTACAATCAACCGACTCTGCAGGGTCTCCCAAAGACGCTCTATACGCCCCTTCGCTTGAGGTGAGCGGGCCTTTATATGGGTTATGCCCAGCTGATTTAACACCTCTCCAAACTGAGTAAGCTTAACTCTTTCTCCTTTAAGCTCTTCCTCTATGGAGAGCTTGTCTCCTTTAGGAGAAAAGAATATAGAATGACCGTCACTGTAAATACTCCTGGGAACCCCGTAATCTTCCACCATCTGCTTCAAAACATGCAGATACCCCAATAAATCTTCATTGGGCCTGAAATAAAGGCCAAAAACCTTCCCCGTGGCGTCATCTATGGCTCCATGAAGACATAGCTTGGAGCACCTTCCTTCAAGCCAATCATGGGGACTAGCATCGCATTGTACCAACATGCCCTCCATGGACATTCGATTCCTAGTACGCCTCCTCCTCGGAGCCTTGTGAGTGTGCTTGTTGGGTATTGATGCCTCCTTGAGAATTCGACCTACAGTCTTGGCCGACACAAATATTCCATCGTGCTCTTTCATTAGCTCCGACATGTGTTGGTAGCTGGCTCCATGGTATTTACCCACTGCAAAACCAACTATGGCCTCTTTTACCTCCTTCGGCGTAGCGTGTTTAGGCTTCCTCCCCCTGTTGCCATGCGCCAGCGCTGCTATACCTCTTTCCTTCACTCCTGCCTTCAGCCTCTTTATTTGGCGCTCACTCAACCCTAATACACACGACGCCTCCTTCACCGTCACAACGCCCTCCATCAACCGCTCCATAACATATACACGCCTAGATTCCTTCTCGCTCAAATATACGTCACCCCTACTCATGGTGACATTTTCTCTGTCCCCTTACAGGGTGACAATATCACTGTCCGGCGACATTCTTGCGCCAAGATGTAAGGGGCCACAAATTGCTTCCGTTTAATTAGTTGAAGGAGATGGTGGGAGTCCCAGGAGATGTTTTGAGCTCCCACCATTTTTAGT
>LDZQ01001207.1_pt1 | contig 15952 bp, 16 predicted proteins | sample 615361 | NCBI WGS metagenome assembly LDZQ01 (sample SAMN03408297, study PRJNA278302) | terrestrial metagenome | isolation source: oil reservoir sample I2 | place: USA: Alaska, North Slope, Ivishak formation | collected 2013 | reverse complement strand
TTATCAAGGATACTTTCACTTTAAATGAGAGCCAGGTATCAGGCATAAAATATGTTAATATAAATGTTGAATCTAATGCATCAGGAGTGACTGTGAAGTTCAGGAATGACACAGATTCCATTTATACTATTGAAACAGAGAGAAACCATGAGGATGCGAAGCCTACAGTCAATTATACAGTTAAAGGAGACACCCTCAACATTGATATGAAGGCAGATAAGGGTTCTGTGGATATTCTGTTGTCAAATAAGTATACATACAATGTAACTACTCGGAGCAAGGTTGGCGGAGTTGCAATAGTGCTTGGAAACAATTCAAAGATTGATAATATAAATTCGACAATTCAATATGCTGGTGGCGGGGCTCTGTTAATCGATAAGGCAACATTGAAGAATGTGTCGATGAAAGTGAACACTGGAGGATTCTATATAGCATTGTTAAACCCGGAATTTAGGGGTAATGGTTCCATAGTTGCGAATGTTACCATAGGTGGTGTAACAGTAGCTCCAATGGGTCCATCGATTCCCTTTAGGATAATAGCAAATGTTGACAATGGAGGTGTCACATTTAAACCAAATGGCTTCAATGTTGTAAGAAACACGACGAGTTATCTTGAAATGGAAACAAGGTCCTACAAGTCTTCAAAGAACAAGTTGGAGATGAGATGTGGGGTTGGTCTTGGTGGTGTGAGTATAGGCACTTTGCAGATGCCAATACAACCAAGTTAGTATCCCCACACTTAAACCCTTTTTTTTGTATGCTCATTAGGGGGCTTATCTTCCTTCTATAGAAAAGTATTTATAGGATGCCCAATCCAAACTTTATTCAAGTTTACTTTAAAAAAAATAAATGATGGTGATATCCTTGCATATCATGGAAGGTTTTCTACCATGGCAATGGTGCATCCTCTGGTATGCCATCTCCCTACCAGTTATCATATACGGTATAATAAGGATAATGAAAGTTGCAGATGAACTCCCAGAATCAAAACCACTATTAGCCGTGAGCGGAGCATTCATATTCATACTATCCTCCCTCAAAATGCCATCAGTCACGGGAAGCTGCTCACACCCCACAGGAAACGGACTAGGGGCAATACTATTCGGGCCATGGATAACCACTGTAATGGCAGCCATAGTACTCATCTTCCAAGCCCTCCTACTAGCCCATGGGGGATTAACAACACTCGGAGCCAACACATTCTCAATGGGTATAATAGGTCCAATATTCGCATGGCTGACATACAAAGGATCCATAAAATTAAACCTGCCAATTTCAATTGCAGTTTTCCTTGCAGCATTCCTAGGAGATATCATGACCTATGTAACAACATCATTCCAGTTGGCCTTAGCATTCCCAACACCCAATCTAATAGCAGCAGCCTCAAAGTTCATGTTAATATTCGCATACACACAAGTACCCCTCGGAGTAGCTGAGGGATTACTCACAATAGTGGTGTTCGAAAACATCCTAAAATTGAAACCAGACATCACAGAAAAACTAAACCTACTAATCAGAAAACCAACAAGCACAAGGTGATTAAAATGGAGAAAAGGCATATTGTGATGCTAATAGTTGTCGCATTTATCTGCATTATACCACTCCTAATCTACAATGGCTTGGGGGAAGAACAGGGCTACTTCGGAGGCGCGGATGATAAGGCAAGTCAACTTATAGAGGAAACCGGTTACAAGCCATGGTTCGAACCCCTATGGGAACCCCCAAGTGGTGAAATAGAAAGTCTATTTTTTGCAGTGCAAGCGGCCATAGGAGCCCTCATCATCGGATACGTCTTCGGCTATTATAAAGGCCAACAGAAAACATCCTAGAGATGGGGAAAATGAACATTTCAACAGACTTCTACGCCCACCATAATAAGCTTAACAGGATACCCCCCATGGTGAAACTATCATGGGGTATCCTCACAATGTTATTCTCTCTACTTTCACCTTCACCGATAATACCAATTATAGTAGCCGTGGTAATGTCCTTTATAATTGTATTAATTGCTGGGATCCCATCACGCTATTATCTAAAGTTTATTAGCGTACCTTTCACCTTCGGATTTTTAACATTAGTATTAATGGCATTATTCTTTGGGGTTAAACCATCATCTGTAGGATTTTACTGGTTTAGGGTGTACTTGGATGGCCTTCACACAGGATTCCTAGCATTCTCAAGGATAATTGGTGGTTTCACCTGCTTGGCCTTTCTTTCACTTACAACACCCGTTAACGAGATATTCAAGCAATTAGAGAAGATAAAGATGCCCAGGATCATAATTGAGATAGCCCTCTTAATGTATCGGATGATATTCATTTTCCTCGAGGAAGCATCCACCATGTACAATGCACAAGAGACAAGACTGGGCTATAATAGTATCAGAAGTTCTATAAAATCCCTGGGTTTGCTTGCAAGCAACCTATTTATAAGATCCTGGTTGCAAGGAGAAAGGGTATACCAGGCAATGGAGACAAGATGCTATAATGGAGAAATCCCAACCATGAAAATCCATGAAACAGACAACAAATGGATAATACTAGTAATAGCCTTTGAGATAACACTAATCATTGGAGTATACTTCACAAGAACTATAAAAATTATATAAGCTTTTTTTAGACAATAATACTATTATACAATTTGGTGTTGAGGACCATGATACTAGAAGCTGTCAATGTTACATATGAGTACCCTGATGGGACAAGAGCCCTTAAAAATGTCAACTTTAACGTGGAAAAAGGACAGATGGTAGCCCTCCTAGGCCCCAATGGCGCCGGCAAATCAACCCTATTCTTACACTTTAATGGGGTACTCAAACCCAAAAAAGGGCAAATAAGAGTGGAGGGCGAACCCATCCATTATACTAAAGAAGGACTTATGAAGGTAAGACAAAAAGTGGGCATAGTATTCCAGAACCCTGACGATCAACTATTCGCTCCAACAGTGAAAGAGGATGTGGCATTCGGCCCATTTAACCTTGGCCTAGGATTAGATGAGATTGAAAGGAGAGTGAAAGATTCCCTTAGAAAAGTTGGAATGCTAGGATTCGAGGATAAACCACCACACCACTTGAGTGGTGGGGAGAAAAAGAGGGTTGCAATAGCAGGTATACTAGCAATGAACCCTCAGATAATGGTATTAGACGAGCCCACCTCTGGTCTCGACCCAAGAGGGGCATCACATATAATGAGATTACTATACAAGCTCAACAAGGAGGGGATGACCATAATCATAGCAACACATGATGTTGACATGGCACCATTATATGCTGATAAAATATACATCATAAGTAATGGGGAGATAATCAAAGAGGGCACACCCAGGGAAGTATTCAAGGATGTTAAAACCATAAGGGGAGCTAACCTAAGACTTCCGAGGATAGCCCACCTCATGGAAATACTCGAAAAAGAGGACAGACTCCCCTTTAATAAACCCTACCCTTTAACTATCGGGGAAGCCAGAAAAAGATTACTAGACAAGTGGCGGATAATAAAGGCACCATCTCATCCAGGGTGATAAAAGATGAAACGCATAGGGATATGTGACACTACCTTTGCAAGATATGATATGGCAAGCGCGGCCATTAATGAACTAAAAATGCACGCCCCCGAGTTGAAGATTATAAGGAGGACGGTGCCGGGTGTCAAGGACCTCCCAGTAGCATGTAAAAAATTGATCGAAGAAGAAGGCTGCGAGATTGTGATGGCCTTCGGAATGCCAGGCCCGGATGAAAAAGACAAAGTATGCGCCCATGAAGCTTCAACAGGACTCATACAAGCTCAGCTCATGACAAACACTCACATAATTGAGGTATTCGTCCACGAGGATGAGGAGTCCAACCCAAAGGATCTTAAAATACTCGCAGAAAACCGCGCCCGCGAACATGCTCAGAATGTTATAAAAATGTTATTCAAACCAGAAAAACTGACCAGAGAAGCTGGTATGGGGATGAGAGAAGGCAAACCAGACGTTGGTCCACTCTAATATGGGATACCCCCAAGCTCGTCATGATTAATTATTAGAGCCTCATCTAAGGGTGTGGTAATGGTAAAAAAGATGAATCCAAAGGACATTACAGTTATTGTACCCGCATACAACGAGGAAAACACAATACTCCAAGTTCTAAGCGAACTAAAGGATAGAGGTTATAGTGTTATCGTTGTAGATGATGGTTCAACCGATTCAACATCCGAACTTCTCCAAAAATTCAAGGATGATGATAGAGTCCGCGTTTATAGGCATATAATAAACAGGGGGCTTGGAGCGGCCCTTAAAACTGGCATGGAGGCGGCCCTTTTCAGAAGGCCATCCTATATTGTCACGTTTGATGCTGATGGACAACATGACCCAGATGATATAGAAAATGTTTGCAAGCCATTAACCGAGAATAAGGTAGATGTTGTTATCGGTCAAAGAAATTTCAATGAAATGCCGCTTTCAAGGAAAATTGGAAACCTCATCATGAACCTTATCACCTTGATATTCTATGGGGTCTGGTTTCCAGATTCACAATCTGGATTAAGGGCATTCACCTATAATGCGGCCATGAGGATAAATGTAAAAGATAGGGGTTATGGTGTATCATCTGAGATAATAAGTGAAATCAAAAAGAGTGGATTAAGGTTAATGGGCGTGCCCATAAAAACCATATATACACCCCAGACCATATCAAAGGGCACAAACCTTGCCATTGGCATTAAAATATTAATCAAAATGATAATCAACATACTAAAAAAATTATAACAGGTGCACGAGATTGCTATACCAGCTTATAGGAGTGATAACGGGCCTGATAGGGATAATAATATCCCTGAAAAGGTTTAAAGAAGGTAAAACGTCCCCCACAGTCTTCGTTATCTGGTTACTTGCGTGGCTTTCCTTGATCATAATCTCAATCAGCCCATATACAACATCATATTTCGCCAACATTATGGGGATTGGCCGAGGATTAGATCTAATCCTTATATTGGCCATAATAGGAGCCTACTATCTACTCTTCAGAATATATATCATGATAGAAAACATTGAAATGGAGCTAACAAGATTAGTCAGAGAATTAGCGCTCAGAGAAGAGGATGAAGAATGAAAATAGGGATAATAACAGAATATTTCCCAAAAACTCTAGAATTTGACATTAGAGGTGGGGCAGAGGCATGCGCATTCAACGAAGCCCACCAATTATCAAAAAAACATGAGATAACAGTCCTAACTTCAAGACAATCCCATGGAGACTATCACATAAATGATATGAAAGTTATAGGATGCGGCCCCCCACGCCCCTATGTACAGAAGGGCTCATTACTTAAACGTTTATTATTTATGAAAGACGCCTACAAAAAGGGCATAAAATATGACCTAGATGTGGTGATAGGCTACAATTTCATAACACACCCAATAGCATGGAAAATAGGGAAAAAAACATCAACGGTCTCAGTCGCGCGTTATCATGACGTTTGGATCGGAGAATGGATCAAGAATATGGGCATCACAGGCATACTAGGTGAGATACTTGAAAGATACAACCTCTCAAGGAACTTTAACCATATAATAGCCGTCTCAGAGTATACAAAGGATAAACTAGCTAAATATTTCCCACAAGAGAAAATATCAGTAATCCACAATATGGTAGACTTCAAAGTACCGGAGCATAAAAAATGCCCAGATCCCACCATAACATGCGTGGCCAGACTAGTAGAATACAAGAGAATAGAAGACCTTATAAAAGCAACAAGTCTGCTCATAGAAGAATTCCCACATCTTAGATGCGAGATCATCGGAACAGGACCATTAGAAAACCGTTTGAAGAAGCTTGCAAGGAAACTCGGCCTAGAAGAGCATGTAAGATTTCATGGTTTCATAGAGAAACATGAAGACGTTCTAAAAGTCGTGGCATCGTCTCACATATTCTGCCTGCCCAGTACAGTGGAAGGATTTGGCATAGTCCTAGTGGAAGCCATGAAATGTGGCACACCATTCGTGGCCTCGAGGATACCACCATTATTGGAGGCTAGCGCAGGCCGGGGAGGCTTGTTTTTCGAACCAAAAAATTGGAAAGACTTAGCAGAGAAAATTAGAACATTACTGGGAGATAGAAGACTCTACAATAGACTCAGAAGGGAGGGCTTCAAACAATCAGAAAAATACAGGAGAGAATATATAGGGGATAAATTAGAGGAAATACTGGAGAACCTCACTCTAGGGAGGTAAGTTTTTTCTTTATCTTTTCTTTGAGTATTTGATTTACAAGTTGGCCGTCGGCTTTTCCCCTTAACTTTTTCATGGCTTCTCCCATTAATGGGCCCATTGCCGCCATTTGCCTCTCTTTTATCAGTTCTTCCTTTTCTTCCATGATCCCCTGGATTATCCTCTCTACTTCTTCCCTGGTTAGGAGTAGGAGGTCTAGTTCTTTGGCTGCCTTAAGCGGTTCAACTTTCTTATCTGCCATATATGCTATGATGTCCCTTAGGGCGTCCTTTGAAATTTTACCATCCTCTAGTAGTCTCAAAGCTCCTATAATGTCTTTGAGTTTTAAATTTTCTATATTGTGGCTTTCTCTTTTGAGTTCTTGTAGGGTGTAGGCGAGTAATGATGCTATGAGGGTGTTTTCAACATTTAACTTGGCGAGTTTTTCAAAGTCCTCCGCAAGACCTTTTCTAACTAACTGGGATGCCAAATCTTCACTCAGATCATATTCTCTTTTTATCCTCTCTTTCTTCTCTGATGGAAGCTCTGGGAGCTCTTTCTTTAATCTTTTGATCATGTTTGAGCCGATTTTGAATGGGGGAATGTCTGTTTCCACGTACATCCTACTGGCCGTGGGTAATGGTCTTAGATATGAAGTGTTACCATCTTCTAGTGCCTTCCTTGTTTCTTCTGGAACGCCTTCTAGGGCCATCCTGGCCCTTGATATAACTTCTCCTAGGGCTGCCTCCGCTTTACTTTTTTCATCTGCTATGATTATTATAGCATCATTTTCGCTTGCTTGCATGTGTTGGATTAAGTTTTCAACTTCTTTTCTGCTTATACCATAAGCTGGGAGTTCATCTGTGTGGAATATGCCCGTCACGCCCCTTTTCTTGGCATAGTCTGCCAATTCTGTCCCCAGTCTCCTGTTTGGTTGAAGTTCCACGCCTATGAGTCCTGCGAAGCCTTCTAGTTTTATCGCGAGGACGCTTTCAGCACTTTTTATTATCTTTGATTTAGTGTCATTAAAAATCTCTTTTACATCGTATATTTTATCTTCGACCTTTGCTTTTCTCTTTTTGAGTCTTTCACGTATCTCTAATAGTTTTAATTGTCTTTGAACTTCTCTTTTAACGATCTCAGGTATTTTGTTGAGGTCTTGGACTCCCTTGACTTCGACCCTTGCACCATCTTTTATTGATATATTAAGGTCTTGTCTTATGGTCCCTATACCCCTTTTGACCTTGGTGCTGCGGAGTATTTGTCCTATCTGGTAAGCCACGTCCTTTAATTGGATGGGGTCCTTGATTGATGGGTCTGTTGTTATCTCGACGAGTGGTATGCCAAGCCTGTCCAAGCGGAAGACTATCCCATCTTCTCTTTCTTCTATTCTTCTTGCAGCATCCTCTTCAAGGCATAGGTTTTCTATCTTGACTCTGCCATGGGGTGTTTCAACATAGCCTTCTGTGGCTACGAGGCCTGTCCGTTGGAATCCACCGGTGTTGCTCCCATCTATTACCTGTTTTCTCATTGTGTGGAATTCGTCAACCACCTTCATATTAAGGAGTAATGCTATTGTCACTGCAATCTCTAAGGCTTCGCTATTTATTGGATGGGGTGGTTCCTCATCAGCTTCCACGAGACAAGTATGATCAGAATAGGCTTGATAATAGAATTTGAGCTTCCTTTTAGCCTCTTCGAATGCTGCTCGGTCTATTTTGCCTAGTTCGCTTTGTGTGGGCCTCAATCTCCTCACTATATTATATTCTGGTTCTTCATCTGTCAATTCACAATTACAGGGACAGAATAATTTCCCCTTGCTGTCAAGTTGTTGATGTATCTCCAAGCCCGTTTTTAACCCGATTTTATCCCAGTCCATACCCTTTCACCCTTGGAAGTGTCTGAGTGAGGATCTGTCCTCGATTTCACCAGCGATATTCTTGAGCATTAACCTTTTCACGGTTTCTGGGTCGTTGCTTTGGCCAAGGGCCCATACAAGTTTTACATAGGCTGTCTCGGGTAGCATATCAGCTACTGGTATCACACCAGCCCTGAGGAGTCTTCTCCCAGTACTATAAACGTTCATGTTAACTCTGCCATTAATGCATTGTGAGGCCATTGCAACTATGATTTCCATTTCATTCGCACGTTCAATAGCTGGTATAAGATTCTCGGGGCAGTGTCCGAGGCCTGTGCCTTCTATGACGATTCCCTTATAGTTTTTGTCAATGTAGTATTCTATTATTTCTGGGTTTATACCAGGGTAGGTTTTTATGAGGGCTACTCTTGGTTCTATCTTATCTCTGACTCGGAGTTCTTCTAGGCCCCTCTTTTTATAGTCTTTTCTTAGGATTCTGATTTTGTTGTCTTTGATTTCTGCTATGGGTGTGGTGTTTATGCTTTTGAAAGTGTCCCTTCTTGAAGTGTGCATTTTCCTCACTTTTGTCCCCAGGTGTAAATGGCAGCTTTTATCATCTATACTGGCGTGCATACAAACCATAACCTCTGCTATGTCGGATTTTGCGGCTACAACTGAACTTATAAGGTTGAGGTGCGCGTCAGAGGATGGTCTGTCAGAACTTCGCTGCGCCCCCGTGAGTATCACTGGTACGGGCGTCTTTAGGATGAAACTTAGCGCTGCCGCAGTATAATGCATGGTATCTGTCCCATGGGCCACCACCACACCCCAAGCCCCATCTTCTATCTCCTTGGCTATGGCATGTGCGGCTTCAACCCAATATTCTGGGAGCATATTCTCACTTAGAATGTTAAATATTGCCTTTCCGCGTATATTTGCAATGTCTAGGAGTTCTGGGTTTGCCCTTAATAAGTCATCTGCTGTGAATGCCGGGTGAACAGCACCTGTTTGATAATCTATGATAGATGCTACAGTACCACCCGTTGATATTATGGAAATATCTGGGAGTTGTGGGTTTCTCTCAACATCAACTGGTGGAAACTTTATCTTTGGCCTTGAACCCTCCTCTAGTAATTCTATAGTGGCCTCTTCTATCTCCACGCCAATATTGTAACCATTATCTAATTTTAGTACTAGGTGTTTGTCATCAGCATCCTCTGGCCTGTCGAGTAGCATCCCCTCATAGCTTATATCATCCCTTTCTACCCGGATTCTGTCACCGATTTTAATAGATTCTTTTTCGAGTACTTTTTTTGCAAGTCCCCTATAGGCCATTTTTATAAGCTCCCTTTCATGTTTTTTCGGGCCCATCTAGCCCCTATATCTAGTAGTTTTAGGTTTATGTTTATGATCTTCTCTTTTCCACTGAATATGAACCTTAGAGCGTCTTCAAATGATTCTCTGGAGAGTTTTGTGAGGCCTAATTCCATGAGAACTCCTAACATGACCGTGTTAGCAGCCCTTTCCACCCCTTCACTCTTCGCGATTTTAAAGGCTGGGACCCCTATGACATTACCTTTGCCCTCGTATTTTATGGTTGTGGAGTCATATAGGATGTGTCCATCATCTGGCACAGTGTGGGCGAATTCTTCGAGTGAAGGTTGGTTGAATGCGATCAATATGTCTGGTTCATCCACTACTGGTGAGCCTATCACACTACCTGATATTACAACTGCACAGCTTGAGGTTCCGCCCCTTTGCTCTGGTCCATAGGCCGGATACCATGACACGTGCCTGGATTCTGTGCAAGCCGCTTGTGCAAGGGCTAAGCCCATGCTGAGCACCCCCTGGCCCCCGAATCCGGCTATCTTCACTTTAATTTCTTCGAATTCCGGGTCGTCCTTGGGTTCTGGGAGCGACTCCTCTACTTGGAATATCCTGTCAAGGCTTTCCTTGGAAAAATCGCTATTGTCGCGTTTGAGGGGTTTGACCTCATCGGCCTTGTCCCTGAAATTTTTAACAGGGAATTCCTTCTCCATTTTCTCGTTTATGAATCTCTGGGCGCCTTCAGCATCCTGACGCAGATTTGTTGGGCATGGGGACAAGACTTCCACGAAGGCATAACCTTTACCATCACGTTGTATCTCAAGGGCTCTTTTAACAGCCTTCTTAGCCCTCCTAATATGCTTTATATCAGCCAAGGAAACCCTTTCAATAAATACTGGCGCTTCTAGGTTGTTGAGTAATTCGCATATATGTAAGGGGTAGCCTGCAAATTTTGGGTCTCTACCTCCTGGACATGTTATTGTGGGTTCGCCCACTAGGGTTGTTGGGGCCATTTGACCTCCTGTCATCCCATATACTGTGTTGTTAACGAAAAATACTGCCATTTTCTCTCCCCTGTTAGCGGCTTGTATTGTCTCGTTTAATCCTATTGATGCGAGGTCCCCGTCCCCCTGGTAGAGTATTAGGATGGCGTCATCTTCTGCACGTGATATTCCTGTGCCCACGGCTGGTGCTCTTCCATGGGCTACTTGTACATTACCACAGTCAAAATAGTAGTATGCGAATACTGCGCATCCCACGGGGCTTATGAGGACGGTTCTTTCTTGTATATTAAGTTCGTCTATGGCTTCTCCTATGAGCTTGTGCAGTATACCATGTCCACATCCTGGACAATAGTGTGTTGCTGTGGGTGCGCTTCCACCTTTTCTCTCGAATAGGTCAGGGATACACTTTGGTTTTTTGATGATTCTTTCAGCTGTCATGGGCTGCCTCCTTGATCTTTTTAACAACCTCTCCTAGTTGGATTAGGTTTCCACCCATCCTATTGACTAGTTCGATGTCTTGGCATCCTGTAGCTAGTCTTATATCCTCTAACATTTGGCCGTTGCTCATTTCTACTGATATGAACTTTGTGTCATCCTCACTTAACTTGGCTAGTTCGTTTTCTGGGAATGGGGAAACTGTTATTGGACGGAATAGGCCGACTTTTATACCCTCTTTTCGGGTGATGTCAATGGCTGTTCTTGATATCCTACTACTTATACCATAGGCTACTAGGATGATATTAGCATCATCTAACATGTATGATTCGTATTTAGCCTCTTTTTCTTTTATGCGCTTGTATTTCTCCTGTAAGTAGAAGTTGAATTCCTCGAGCTCGTCAAAATCGAGGAAAATGGATGTTACAAGGTTTTTCATCGTCTCCTTGTTGCCGCAGACCGCCCAGCTGGTGTCGGGTTTATGTTCTATGGCCTTCTCTGGGAATTTTAAAGGTTCTGCCATCTGTCCAAGAACGGCATCTGCTAGCACAATAACTGGGGTCCTGTACTTGTCTGCGAGTTCAAATGCTTCCATTGTAAGATCGCACATTTCCTGGACGCTATTGGGGGCTAAAACAATATTCTTATAATTTCCATGCCCGCCTCCCTTGACTAGTTGGGTGTAATCGGCTTGTTCTGGGCCTATGTTCCCGAGGCCTGGGCCGGCTCTCATCACGTCGACTATGACTGCTGGGAGCTCCGCGCCTGCAAGGAATGATATTCCCTCTTGTTTCAAGCTTATGCCAGGCCCTGATGATGCTGTCATTACACGATGTCCTGCCGCAGCAGCCCCGTATACCATGTTTATGGCTGCTTCTTCCGATTCTGCTTGCACAAATTTCCTGCCGACCATTGGGAAGTACTTAGCGGCTTCGTGGAGTATTTCGCTGGCTGGTGTTATAGGGTATCCGAAGTAGCAGTCGCATCCAGCATACATCGCTCCTATGATCACTGCTGTGTTCCCTTTAACCATCTGTGTTGCCATCTCGCCTCCTCCTTATTTTGAGTGGGATGTGAACTTCGATGGCGTGGGGCTCTGGACAAGTGTAGTAGCAGTTTCCACAACCTTTACATCCGCTGCCCTTGTATTCTACATAATGGTATCCTCTCTCATTAATCTTATCACTCATAAAGAGTACTTTGCCTTTACAGGCGAGTATGCATCTTTCACACCCTTTGCATTCCAGTGGATTAATTACTGGATATGGTTCCATTATTGTTCCCCTACTTTCTTCATGTCCCTTTCTCTTATCTCAACTCTCCTTATTTTGCCGCTGATGGTCTTGGGTAATTCGTCAACGAATTCTATTACACGAGGATATTTATAGGGGGCTGTAACCCTCTTCACATGGTCTTGTATTTCTTTTTTGAGTTCTTCTGATGGTTCATATCCTTTGGTGAGTACTATTGTAGCTTTTACTACTTGTCCCCTGATTGGGTCTGGGTAGCCTGTAACTGCACATTCTAGGACGGCTGGGTGGGATATGACCGCGCTTTCGACTTCGAATGGGCCTATACGGTACCCTGAACTTTTTATCATGTCATCGGTTCTGCCGACGAACCAGAAGTATCCGTCTTCGTCCAGCCATGCTGTGTCACCTGTATGATACTTGTTGTTGTACCATACTTCTCGTGTTTTTTCTTCGTCTCGGTAATAGCCGCCGAAGAGTCCTAGTGGTTTGCCCTTTGATGTGTCTATGACGATCTCTCCTTCTTCTCCCACATCTACCGGGTTTCCATTATTGTCAAGTAGTTCTATCTCATATAATGGTACTGGTTTGCCCATTGATCCTGGTTTGGGTTCCATCCATGGGAAGTTAGCGATTGACACGACAGATTCTGTTTGTCCATAGCCTTCCATGAGTTTCAGGCCGGTCTGTTCATAGAATTTATGGAATACTTCTGGGTTTAGTGGTTCTCCTGCGGTCACGGCATATTCTATGCTTGAGAGGTCATATTTTGAAATATCTTCTTTTATTAGGAACCTGTATACTGTGGGGGGTGCGCAAAAGGTCGTTATATTATAATTTTCTAGTTTTTTCAGCATGTTCACGGGGTTGAATCGGTCATAGTCGTAGGCGAATACTGCGCTTCCAGAGATCCACTGGCCATAGATCCCACCCCATACTGATTTGGCCCATCCTGTATCAGCCACTGTATAATGTAGGCCGTCCTCGCGGACGTTCTGCCAATATTTGGCGGTGACTATGTGTGCGAGTGGATATGTATGGTCGTGTTTTATCATCTTTGGCATTCCAGTTGTCCCTGATGAGAAATATACTAATAATATGTCCTCGTCTGAAGGGTAATCTTCTGGTTTTTTGAAGGTCTTTGGCATCTCCTCAAGTTTTTTTCTGAAATTGATCCATCCTGGCCTGTCTTCTTCGCCTACAATAACTTTTAGGAGTGGCCTGTTGCCCATTTCTTTGTGGGCTCTGTCGAAGCAGTCTGGGACGCCGTCTTCGGCGATGCAAACCACCATTTTTATATCTGCTTTTTTTATACGATATATTATATCTTTTTCTTTTAGCATGTGGGTTGCGGGGATTGCGATAGCCCCTATCCTATGGAGGCCTAGTAGGGCGAACCAGAAGTCGTATCTTCCTTTTAGGGTTAGCATTACTCTGTCGCCTTTTTTTATCCCGCATTCTTTGAAGAAGTTGGCTGCTTTATCTGAGTATTCCTTCATTTCTTTGAAGTTTATTATGCGTTCATCTCCATTGTCGTTACACCATACAAGCGCCTCTTTCTCTGGATGCTTCCTAGCGTACCAGTCAACCACGTCATAGGCAAAGTTGAAATTTTCTGGCACGATTATCTTAAAATTTTCCTTGAAATCCTCATAGGATTCGAATTCTATCCTGTTAACAAACTTTCCAAGTATGGACGCCATTGTCTCACCCTTTACATTATTATAGCTAGGAATTTCGCCCTTTTACCATTAAGGGCTTCCATTGCGTGTGGATATGATGAATCAAAAAATATTGAATCGCCCTCGTTGAGTATTATCTCATTTTCGTGGATATAAAATCTTATCCTACCCTCTAGGATGTAGTTAAATTCTTGGCCAGGGTGGCTGTTCATCTCTGGTTTATCTTCTCGAGGTTCCACGGTTACTATGAAGGGTTCGGCCTTTTTATGGATGAATTTTTCAGCGAGACTCTCATATTTGTACTGTTTGCGCCTTTCAACTTTAACACCTTTACCCTTTCTCGTAACAGTGAAAATGTGCATTCTAGCCTCTTCTCCTGTGAGAAGAAGGCTCATATCAACCTTGAGTTTCTGGGCTGTTTCAAATAATAAACTGGCGGGTATATCATCTTCTCCAGTTTCGTATCTCCTATAAGTTTTGAGGGGGATTCCAAGATAATCCGCCATTTCCTCTTCAGTGATCTTTGAAAGTTCCCTTAACTCCCTTATCCTGGCACCAATCTCCTTACTTTTCTCCTTCATAGCTACACCTCAAAATAGGAATTGATTTATTATATCCAATTTTTTAATATAAAATATCATCAGTCCCATGGAATATGATGTGGGGAGGTGCCAATTCCCTCATTTTAAGCACCCAGTTAGGTTTTAGATCTTCTCTTCAAGGTTCTTCTCAGCATGTTCATGGCTATTGTCACGGATAATAATACGGGCCATATTTCAAGTCTGCCCACCCAAAAATCAAGTATAAACACCAATTTTGTAACGGTTGGTGAAGTTGAAGTCATCAACCCAGAAGTGAGGCCCACATTACCCATAGCAGATGCAACTTCAAATAAGACCCCTCCAATGTTCGGATAATAGAATAGGAGCACTATAACACTTACCGCGTATATTAGAAGATAATTGAAAACAAACAATCCTGTTAATTTTAAAAGTTTATCATCGACCACCATATCAGTTACGTGATGAATCATGGTAGGTACCCTGGCCCTCTCCGGGAGTAAAAATGATCTGATCTCCCAGTATATCCCCTTTGCCATTAACCCAAGTCTTAACCATTTCATACCCCCTCCTGTAGAACATGACCCCGCACCTGCAATCATAAATATTATGAGCATAAAAATTCCAAGGCCCATCCACTGAGTTAATATCTGAGCCCCTGAAACTGTCTGAAAACCTGTTGTAGTTAATGCAGAAACCACTTGAAAGATAGAATACCTTAAAGAAGCCGGTCCATATGAAGGATGGAGGAATATTGCAACGACAACTGTCCCAAATATGAGAAAAGAATAAGCAACCTTGGTCTCAATATCTTTGAAGTATTCTCGCCACCTACCCCTAAGGATCGTGTAATGTAATGCAAAATTTGTAGCCCCAAGAAACATCACTACCATGGCAGCTATTTCTATCCATAGACTATGGTAATGGCCTATACTATCATTATAGATAGCAAAACCGCCAGTTGAAAGAGCGGTGAAACTATAGAATATAGAATCAAAGAGGGGCATCCCAGCCATTAAAAACAAGATTATGGAGATTCCTGTGTAGATAAGATAAATATATAGGATGATCTTCACTGTATGCTTTATACTTGGAAGTATCCTCTCGTCCCTGCCCTCGGCAAGATACAAGCGCATTATAGTGGAACCAGAGGATGAGAGAAAACTTAGTGCGAGGACTATAATACCGATGCCACCGATCCATTGTGTGAAACCACGCCAGAAATGGATTGTATAAGGAACATTATCCAAGTTTGGGAACATGGAAAACCCAGTAGTTGTAAAACCAGACATGGCCTCAAAATAGGCGTCAAGATAATTAAGTTGGCCGGAAAAGTAATATGGTAGAGCGCCGAGGGCGCATACAACAAGCCAGATAATAGCAGAGAACACCATAGCACTTTTAAGAGAAAATTCAACCTCTCCCTTGAATATTCTATAAAGAGAAAAGCCGATTAAAATACTTATACCACTGGAATAAAGAAAGGGGAGGATGAATCTTGTCTCATTGTATATTATGGCTACGATGATAGGGATCAACATTAACAAGCCTAGGAGTATGCATATATGACCTGTTTGATGACATATTAGGCTAAGCTCTCTTCGCTTTAATCTAATAAGATAATCCATAATAGATCCTCTTATCCTATCTTAGA
>LDZQ01001553.1_pt1 | contig 16059 bp, 16 predicted proteins | sample 615361 | NCBI WGS metagenome assembly LDZQ01 (sample SAMN03408297, study PRJNA278302) | terrestrial metagenome | isolation source: oil reservoir sample I2 | place: USA: Alaska, North Slope, Ivishak formation | collected 2013 | reverse complement strand
CTTTGAGTCTGTGATCCCATCTGGGGATCACGACAACCACCTGAAAGAATTCAGCAAAAACCCTAATAAAGGTTACTATAAACACGCCCGTCTTTATCCTTTTCTGGTGAAGTTAATGTGGCGTGAAAAGCTTAAGCAAGGGTTCCTTGAAAACGACAAGCTCATGATTGAGCTCAGCATAGGGGGAGAATGCGGGGAATGGTTCCCAAGTTTAGCTCTATACGATAAGGAAAACGACACTTGGTATTATTTTGACAATGACATTCCTCCCGGGGCTACCGAAGAGGAGGCATTAAAAAACGCGATTGAGTTTTTTGAAAAACTGATTATTGGACTGGAAAAGCCCAAAATAAAGAGCTCTCCCCTAAAAGAAGCCCCTGAGGAGATATATCTAAAGTTTAAGCAGTTCCTGGAGGAACTCAGAGATGAAGATAAAGGTTAGGCTCTATGGCGAGCTTGCTCTAAAGCATGGTGCGGAGGTTGAGCTAGAGGTTAAAGAAGGAGCCAGGGTTGGAGATGTTCTCAAAATTCTGAAAATAAGTGATTCAGAGCATCATTTGATTTTGAATGAAAGAAAAGTTTCAAAAGACCACCCACTAAGCGATGGAGATACCTTAAAGGTTCTTCCGGTAGTTTATGGGGGTTAACCCTCTCCCAGCCCAACATCTTCTCCAAAGGTAAGCGTCAGGTAAAGTTCCACTAAACCTTTCTCGATGTTCTCCAAGATTTTCTCTTCAAGATTTTTTATCTCTTCTGGAGAGAGGCACCTTCCTTCTTCTAAAACCTTTATTTTCCAGTTTTGTCTGTCGAATACGATTGTTTTTTCCTCCACTATAAGGGGGATGTACCTTATTCTAATCCCATAAAGCTCTTCTGCGTAGCCAGCTTTCTGATTTATCTCTTCTAGATGGGGTTTCAGATTTTTCATAAAACCACCGCAACTCTTAATACCTCTCTCGACTTTAAACTTTTAGGGTGATATAATGTACCAAAAGTTTGGATACCATTTCCATGCTTACCAACCCGGTGATCTAATTTATATTCACGATGGCTCTGGATGGGATCCAATAAAATATTCAGAACGATTAAGTCCGGTGTCCCTAAAAATAAGGAATATAGAAGTGAAATCCAGAAATTGGACAAGAACTGTTATCAAGGCATATGAATACACCAGCGATGCCTTAGGATCTCTAAAATCCAGAAGCGTAAGTGTTGATTTTGAGCCCTTCACACTTTACATGATCCTGAGATATAAACCAAAGATATACGCGGAAATAATCGATCTGCTCATGAACAAAGTGGAGCCGGTTCCAACAACGCCTTTTCATCCAATAATGCCCCACCTCAGCACTTTTGAACAGGAAATTCTTGCGAGAATCTCCTTCGATTTCTATGAACCCTTTATCAAAGACAAGGGTGTTGTTGGGTACTGGCTTCCCGAGAACGTTATCACTAAAGAAACTGCCAAAATTGTTGCCGAATCAACACAAAAGGAAATAGTGTTCCTTCTGGACGAGCGGCAGTTTGTTGGCCTTCACTTTCCCCAAGCAAAGTTCTCCTGCAACACATACAAATGCGACGATAAAATAGGATACGTCTTTGGAAGGGATCACCAGCTGAGCGATGCTTTTGCATTCAACACACTTGACGTTGACGGCCTTGTGAGGGCTGTTGTAGAAGGTAGAATAGATGTTTTCAAAGAGAACTCTGAGATTCCCTATTTGGTTTACCTCGCAAGCGATCTTGAGGCTTTGCTAAGCAACCCACAGCAGCTGGACAAGTTCATCACTTGGCTTTCAAAACTTGAGGAAAAAGGAGTTGAAACAATAAACGCAGTGGAGTTCATTAGAAAGAAGAGAAGTGGGGAGTTCAAAAGGTTAGAAGGAGAGTGCAGTGAGCACTTTAGAATCAACGTCAAGGACTACTCGAGCTGGAGTGACTATTACGATCTCAGCATAGACGGAAGGACAAGTGACATCAGATGGCTCGGCATGAGAAGAGAAGACGGCAGAGTAATTAACCGTGTCTACAAAGGGAAGAAGGTTTCACAGCTTTGGAAGTATGCCTTTACAAAGCTGTTCAGGGAACTAAACAGAAGCATACGCTTTGGTGTGATTGATTTGATCCACAAGTACCTCCCAGAGGCGAGCATAGAAGATATAAAGGAATTTCTGGTGAGATATGCTAGAATATTCTTTAGAGAACACTACGAATACTTTGAGATGGATACAACGGTAGAATACATAATGGAACCGCTTAAAGACCTTGATCCAACACTTGCTTTAAGATTGGGAAGGATATACTACATAATGCTGCTCGCCAACCACTCAGATCCCCGGTTCTGGGAAAACATCGACACAAGAGTAACATTTGAGAACGTCTCCGCGATCAGCAAGGCACTTATAGAGCTCATGAAGGTGTATATTGATGAGAACATGCACGAGAAAGCCAACTATATCCTCCTCGAATATATGAAGCTTCTTGCTTTCCCCCAACTCTACTACGACTACGAACTTTTCAAGATGCCCGGGCTTGAAGGATGGGAGACAAGTGAAAAAGCTTGGTTCGAGAGCCTAAAAAGCGAGGTTCCAAACTGTGATTACAATGTAATAACAAGGGCAGCCCTCTACGTTGGAAACGAAGACCTCCCAGAGGACATAAGAAACGCCTTAGAAGTTCTATATGATATGAAAAAAGCAGTGGCAGATACAGGCCATATCTCCGGAGAAATGCACGGAAACTGGGAAAACAAGGAATGGTGCGAACATAGGGCTAAGGTTTAGCCTTTTATGTTCCATTTTTCTTTGCTGAGAAAGAGATACGCCTCTTCCTCAAGTTCTGGAGGAACGAAGTTGATTGAAATCTCTGCATTTTTTATGACCTCTCTCAAGTTTTTGCCAAGGGCAACTTGGTTTTTGATGAGAAGGTCTTCGATAACGTCCACTATGCTTTCCGTAACCTCTTTCTCAGAATAAAGCCTCTTTCCCCTTATCCATACTTTTTGGTTCTTTGCATAAAAATCAAGCGCCCTCTCGCCCAAGAACTCTGGTCCGGGTTTTAAAATTACTCTTGGCCTCTCCACCCTATCGACTTCAAGCATGATGAACGCCTTCTCAGTGTATCCCCAATTTAAGTCAAAAACTTCAAAACCTTCCCTTTTCAGGCTCTTCTCAAACCCCTTCGCACTTCTCTCCAGCTGGGGAAGGAGAACATCATCCACGAGCTCGGGCTTTGGGAAGAGGAGAGTAACTAGATTTGTGCCTTTTTTCTTGAGCAAGGCCTTATAATTGCCAACCCTTGCTTTTGATGGAAAGAAAAACTCAATTCCCGGCTTTTCGACAAATTCTTTCGCTTTAAAATAAAACACCCCAAACTTTTCCCAGCTAAGAGAAGAAGCAACGTTTCTTCTGGGATCAACGGGGTCTATAACAATTAAGGGGCTTTCCCTTTCTCTTTCCACAGTTTTGTACGCTATTTCTGGCTCCTTCTTTAACCACCCCTCAAGGTCTATTATCTTGCTCTTCCCCAAGAACTCGACGTTCTCAAGCAGGTTCATAAAGGAATCGTATTTTATTATCAAAAGCTCCGTTAAGTAACCAGAGAAGCCTCTAACATAAACTTCACTGCCATATGCATTTATCCCTTTCAGAAACTTCTTGAGAAGCCTTACCTCGTCGTTTCTTCCGTTTAAGTGCTTTATCACCCACTCGGTGTGGAGTAGGGATCTATCTACTGCCGTCTTTACATCTCTCCAGCTTTTCACATCGTAGCAAGGTACAATGTCCACATCAAAACCCTTGTAAAAAGCCCTCACGTACGGATGTTCAGCGTAGGCTATTTCGTAACTCTCAAGTCTCTTACTGATGGCCTTCCCTAGCTCTAGCCCTCTTTTCCTCAGCTCCTCAAGTGGAACTTCAAGGGGAAATGCTAAAAAAAGATCCACATCGTGGTCTCCTGATAGATAGGTGTCCTTCGCTATTGAGCCCACCAAACGAGGGGTAACCTCTAAGTCCTTTTTCCCTATTTCTTCCTCTGCAATCTTAAGTATCTCCCGTGTTACAGCATTGACTAAGGTTCTTTCCTCCTCAGAGGGCTTTATCCTCTCCAAAACTTCCTTCAACAGTTCCATCAATGCTTCACCTAATCCTTCAACTCAAATCTTGCAAGGGTTTCATAAATGGGCCCTTTTGGTGTTAAAGTGCTCTTCTTAAGCTCTATTGCGCTGACCTCGAACTCGCCAAATTCCTCGTTAGAAAGCTCTTTCAACGCCAGCATGAGCTCAACCTTATCCTTCACGAATTTTACCCTTCCTATTGTTATGTGAGAAACAAAGTCCTTCTCTCGCTTAAAGCCAAGTTTGAAAAGAGCGTTGTCTATCTCCTTTGCTATGTTCTTTATCTCCTCATCGTTCTCCACTCCAGCCCAGATAACCCTGACATAATTGTAATTCGGGAACACTCCTATGCCCTTAACTTTTACGCTGTGCTTCTTGTGCTTTTTGGCTATCTGTTCTAAGAGTTTTTTGATATCCTCTGCCTGTTCTTCAGTTATTTCTCCCAAGAACTTTAGAGTAAGATGGAGGTTTTCCGGCTCAACAAATTTGATTTTTGCGGATTTTGTTTTTTCGATTTTCTCTTGCGCATCTATGAGTTTTTGTCTAACTTCGTCGTTAATATCAATCGCTATGAACGCCCTCATTCTCTAACCACCACTGGGAACTCTTCCCATGGGAAAACTATCCACTTATCAGTCCTGAAAACGTAAAAATCAGGCACAACTGAAGTCCACGGCTTCATTGCCAAGCATGCCACCTTGATATCTTTTGCACCTTTCTTCTTTACTTCTTCGATAACAACCTGAAGCGTCTTTCCTGTATCGCTGACATCATCCACTATTACGACTTTCTTCCCTTTTAAGTCCCCGTGGAGCGGGATTGTTATCGTGGGTTTTTCTCCCCTCTCCTCAATGTCCTTGTAGAACTTTACGTCGATTACCTTGAACTCCACGTCTCCTAAAATATGACTGAGCCGTACTCCCGGAATAAGTCCTCCCCTCGAGATTCCAACAATGACATCAGGCTTGTATTCTCTTAAACTATCAGCAAGTGAGAAGATTGCCCTATCAACCTGCCACCACGTGAGATAGACCTTGTCCATTCTCTCACCCTCCCTTGATATATGGTAGAGTAGAAGAGTTAGAGTTTAAAAACCCAGCGTTTTCAAATGCTGAGGTTCAAGCTTTCAATTCTTTTAAAGTCTTATTGGAACGACGTTCTTCGCCAGCTTCGTGTTGCCTGTGCTCATCTTTCAATTCTTCTAAAGTCTTATTGGAACCATATCGCTTTTAACAATTCTTCGAAAACGCCCCATGCTTTCAATTCTTCTAAAGTCTTATTGGAACGAGATTGGGCTATTAGAGTTATTAGGGGAACTTTATTATTAAAACTTTCAATTCTTCTAAAGTCTTATTGGAACCAACAATATCGCTAAATTTTCCTTTCCCAACACCCACAGTACTTTCAATTCTTCTAAAGTCTTATTGGAACTTAGCAAGCTGGCTTGAAGAACGTCAGTATTGTCTTGACGATGCCTTTCAATTCTTCTAAAGTCTTATTGGAACGAGCCTTCGCCGGGCATCCCCTCTCCCAGAGCCACCCTCTTTCAATTCTTCTAAAGTCTTATTGGAACATTAAAAAGCTCGAAGAGCTCAGGGGTGAGCTAGAATGCTTTCAATTCTTCTAAAGTCTTATTGGAACGTAAAGTTCTACCTTCATGACATCACTCGCACTAGTCATGGGCAAGCTAACTTTCAATTCTTCTAAAGTCTTATTGGAACTTGCAATTCAATGGAAAAACAGCAACTTGGGATATAACTTTCAATTCTTCTAAAGTCTTATTGGAACGCGTTGAGAAAGCACAGAGGTCAGCTTAGCATGGCAGCAATCTTTCAATTCTTCTAAAGTCTTATTGGAACCTTCAACATCCTCTATTCTTCATCATTTAAAAACTTGTGACAGCTTTATACTCTTTCAATTCTTCTAAAGTCTTATTGGAACTTTATTCCCAAACTCCGACTCCATTCGAGTCACCTCCCAAGCTTTCAATTCTTCTAAAGTCTTATTGGAACCTTTATTGCCGTTTTTGTCCGTATAAGAAAGAGTGTCTTTCAATTCTTCTAAAGTCTTATTGGAACTCAACATGGTTGAGCAGATATCTTTAATAGATGTTTTCTTTCAATTCTTCTAAAGTCTTATTGGAACTTCATCAAATACCTCATCCCCAGTTACATTACTTGAACTTTCAATTCTTCTAAAGTCTTATTGGAACTCACAATATCTAACAAAGCTAACTGTTTACGATGCTTTCAATTCTTCTAAAGTCTTATTGGAACTATGTCGCAGTATACAAAGATGAGCTTACAAAAATAACTTTCAATTCTTCTAAAGTCTTATTGGAACATCAGTTTTTGCTAAAATCAGTTTTTGAATGCTTTACTTTCAATTCTTCTAAAGTCTTATTGGAACTTTATTACACTTTCGAGGACCTCTTTAACAGAGTTACTTTCAATTCTTCTAAAGTCTTATTGGAACAATGTAGTAGAGGTCTCGTTGTTCAAAAGAGCTCTGCTTTCAATTCTTTTAAAGTCTTATTGGAACAGTTGCATTGAAAGGCGTTAAATTGCTAAAGATTAAGCCTTTCAATTCTTCTAAAGTCTTATTGGAACCATTAGCTGAATTTCAAAATACATTGAACTCCTTTATCTTTCAATTCTTCTAAAGTCTTATTGGAACATCTTCAATGTCCCTTAAAACGTCGTCAATTATTCTCTTTCAATTCTTCTAAAGTCTTATTGGAACGGGTGTAGTGTGTGTAGTGGTGTATAATTTGTGTACATTCTTTCAATTCTTCTAAAGTCTTATTGGAACCAGCCCGAGTCCACCTCCTAAGCTCATTGCTATCGCTACTTTCAATTCTTCTAAAGTCTTATTGGAACTAGAAAAAATAATACCGTCTTTTTCAAATTCCACCTTTCAATTCTTCTAAAGTCTTATTGGAACACCTGCGTTCCTCAAGACCCAAGTGACTGCCCTGTAGCCTTTCAATTCTTCTAAAGTCTTATTGGAACGTCCAAGCCCTGAAGAGACTGCTCGATGAAGGCTTCACTTTCAATTCTTCTAAAGTCTTATTGGAACAGGGGCGATTTTTGCTTGAATTCCTCTATAAGCCTATTAGAGAGCTCGAAATATTTAAGGCTTTCGATGAAGGGGTAATAACAACGCCTCCAGAAGTCTGCAATTCCACCATGGAATGGAGAGATAAAACTGCTCAAACCCTCCAAAACTCCCAGAATTTCTAATGTTCATTCCTGTTCACGAGACTTCCAGAACAAAAACAAAAGCCTAAATTAGATTTAAGGAACTATAATGCTACTAAACACTAAAAGGTCAAATTTCCATGAGGAGAGAGTACTCAAAGAGCTCTCAGACGGCTCTCTTCAAAATTTCGAAAAAATTTCGTTACAAAACTCTCAAAAACCTGTAACTCCTTGTCTGATAGTAACTTTTAGTTACTAAAGACTTCCAAAGCCGTTATAAAAGGTAGTTTTTCATTTAATTCTCTCCAAGAAGGACAAATTAAAAATGACGCTCTCTCAACGTGATAGGGTTCCAAAAAACATAAAAGAGAGTCTGCCCAAAGTCTATATCGGTGAAGCCATGTACGTGGTTATTGTATATGATGTGGCCGTTGATAGGGTTAACAAGGTTAAGAAGTTCCTCAGGCAGTACCTCCACTGGGTTCAGAACAGCGTTTTTGAGGGTGAGATAACACTCGCAGAGTTCGAACGAATAAAAGCCGGGATAAAAGAGCTAATAGACGAAGATGAGGATTCTATCGTTATTTACAAACTCCGCTCAATGCCGAAAAGAGAAACAATTGGGATAGAGAAGAATCCATTGGATGACATTATCTAAGCCTCTTTTCTATTTCTATCATTCCAAACCCGTGCGGATTTCGCATTCCTAAACCGAGGTCGTAGGCAACGCGAAGGAGCTTTTCCTCCCCCCACATCTTAAAATCAAACTCCCATGCCTGGGTGTAGATCGGTTTCCCAGTTTTTTCATCCCTCTTTATGAAAAATCTCTTGCTCTTTGGGTTCTTTGTGAGAACTTTGATATCAAAGTCGCCATTGTAGGGTTCCCCATAAACCATTAAGTACTTAGACTTCAGATTCTCAAACACGAGCCTCTTCCATATTTCGGGCTCGTTCTTAAAGGGACTGTTAGGTTGACCAACTGGAGAAAGATCCCATTGTTTAAAGCCGTTTGGTGGGTTGTTGTAATAGACGTTGACAGGGGAAAGCGTCCTAAAGCGCTTCCCTGAGAGGTGTTCGGGCGTTTCATCAAGCTCCAGCTCGCAGTGGAGAAGCCTCTTGCCCATTACATGGAGCCTCTCCCTTCCGCGACCAAGACCATCAATGAGGGCCCTCAGCAAGGCTGTTTCCGTGGAGGCGACGTGGAGCTTCACAGCTCCGGACTCAACGAGGAGGCCGTTCTCAACTTTCTCCGCCCTCCCCTCCGGCTGAAACCTAGAGGCCACGAACTTGACATCTCTCTTATTGTTGTGGACTCTCCTGGCCACGTCTTCGTCAGATAGTCTGATGGCGTTGAGCAGGAACGAGTAGAGATAGTGGGGGTAGTTGTAGGGGATGATGAAGGGCCTTTCGAAGTGGAGGGTGATGCTAAGTCTCATGGCATCCTTCCCCCCAGAGCCGCAGATAGAGCTTTCCCGCCTCCGTAACAGCATATTTCGGAGTCCTGTCGTTGGGTGTAACAGCTCTTGCAAGGTTGTACCTCAGGATGCCCTTTAGCTCGTTGCTGATGGTAGCGGGCGAAACCCCAAGATCCTCGGCAATCTTTCTTACGCTCCATCCTTTGAGAAGACCACAAAGTATCATTACCCACCTCCTCTTGGGGGGTGCCAGAAACGCCCCGAGTTCAAGGGAGATGTGTCCGCTAAGGTTCTCAAAGTCGCTCTCAACGATCACCCTAGCATCCCTGACGCTCAGGAGGGCAAGAAGGGTAGAGACCAAGATAGGCCTCATTCCGCCGGAGAGGACTGCCAGGACAATGCGGTCGGTGGTTAGGTTCTCCCTGACGGCCTGCGCTATCTTTAGAACCATATCCTCACCGTCAGGCGGCACTTCGAGGATTTTGACGTTGTCCTCCCCAGTTATGGGTGAAGCTATGGCCTTAATCGAATTTATGGCATTGACTGCTCTCTCCTCCTTCCCATATCCCTCGGGAACTACAGCAAGGAGCCTATCACCAGGGCCAAGCCCGTCCACGCCCTCCCTTTTTCGGACCAGAGCCCTTATGATGAACTTCTCATCAAAGCCCACGGGAAATATAACCAGCAACGTCCCACCCCCTAACGTCAAGGGCTTCAAAAAGCTCCCCCGACAGGGAACTGGCCTTTCCTTTTCTGTTACAGTGAGCGGCGTAGTTATCTGCCATAGCTATCGGAAGAAGGAGCGCATAAACAGCTCTGAGGTTGCTCCCCAAAACTCTCTCAACGTAGGGATAAAACTCCTTTTTGGGGTCAACCCAGGGGACGCTTTGCGGGACTTTCTCACCGAGGAATTCTTCGATGAAGGCGACGCATTCACTGCTGAGGGTAAGGTTTTTCGGCCTTTCGGGACTCTTTCCTCGTATCCAGTTGTGGTGGTGGAGGAATACAGCAACCGTGGCGACGTCACCAGCGTCCCCGAACTTTTTGAAGACCTCCCTTGCAACGAGTGCCGAATAAAACTCGTGGAACTTAAATCCTGCCCTTCTCTGCTGAAATTCTTCGAGGCACTTCCCTACATCATGGATGACATAGGACTTTTTGAGAAGTTCGTCAGCTTCGTCCTTGGCAATCCCAAGGAGCTTCCCTAAGAACTTCCCGTAGTTCCGCGAGATGTAGAGGCCCTCTATGAGTTCGAGGCCTTTTGTGATGTGCGCTTCCATGGTCTCAATACAGATTCCCCCATCGAAAAACGCACACGGGGTCATGGAATACCACGCTCCATGTCGTACTGGCCAGTAAATATTACTTCGATGTCCTTTCCGAGTGCTATGGACTTCGCCACACTGTACGCATCGTTCAGACCACGTACTTGCAGCTCTTCTTCCCTCTGCCCACTAACCCTGACGACCCTCACCTCTCCTCTAGAATACAGCTCCATAAGCTTGCGGGGGCTTATCAGCACGGTTTCATCCCCCACCAGCAGAGGGATCAGGAAGCCACGCATAACGGAGACTCCTCCGGCAGTCAGGCTTTCTATAGTGTCCAAGACGAGGGTTGCTCTTTTAGTTGGGTCTGCCATAAGCTTGAGCAGTTCCCTCTTGAGCTCCCTGTTGACGTTTTTGTTGATTGAGCTTGGTTTTGACCCGTGAACCTCCGTGACTATACTCTGATACGTCTCGGGCACCCTTGGCAGGATTTTTGTTTCCTTCATCAGTTTCACGGTCTTTTCCACCTTATCTTCAGGGTAAGGCCCCTGGGGAGCATCTTCGAGGACTATTATCCTCGCCTTCCTCTCGCCACCATAGCGGGCAACCCTTCCAAAGCGCTGGAGAAGAGCGTTTATGGGCGCCCTGTCAGTTACCATGACATCGACCGAGAAATCCACGCCGGCCTCAACCGCCTGCGTCCCAATGAGGAGAAACTCCTCGTTTTTCCATTTTCTCAACTGCTCGATAAGCTTCCGCTTGTGGCTTGGAGTCATTCTACCGTGGATTAGGAGCACCTTCTCCCTGTCGGGCCAGAAACCGGGACTTTTCAGGACTTCGTCGTACAGCTCCACCGCCCGTTTAACAGAGTTCACTATGACCGCGTTTCTTTTACCGGGTTCTATGAACTCCAGTGGATTCCCGGTTTTAAACTCAATTTCGATCTCCTTCTTCAGCTCCCTCTCAATGAACGGGTCGCCATTTTGGGGGGTTAGGACACGGAATTCGTAGCCGTTTTTGTTTGCATATTTCTCAAAGATCTTCCTGTGGGCCTCGGAAAGGGTGGCGGTCATGACTACAACCGGGACTCTCTGGGACGTTAGGAACTCGACGACGGAAAGAAACGCCGTAACCATAGATTTGTCCTCCACAAGAAAGTGAGCCTCGTCCAAAATGACCAGCGATGTCAGTATTGACGCCTGGGTAAGATAATCGTAGCCGAACTCCAGACCGGCTTTAACCCTGTGCCACTTCTTCGTGTTGAGCTTCAGCAGATCCCACGTGAAAGTATCGGCGGTCGTTATGTTGAGGGGAAAAAGGTGGAGGAACTCGCCGCTTGAGCCCATCATTTTAGTCCTAGAGAACCTAAAGGCTTCCTCGGCAGTTTTCTGGATGTCTTCGATTATGGAGCGCATTGGGAGGACGTGGATGACCCTGTCGAAGATGGATGCATCATAAAGTGAGTGGACAGCCAAAGCGAAGCTGAGGAGGGTCTTTCCATAGCCGGTCGGAGCTTGAAGGATTAAAAAAGAGGGCTTGTCGGAAGTGGTGATAAAACGAAAGGCCTGCTCCAGCAGCGGTCTGGGTTCCGGCCTAAAGCCCTTCGCCTCTGCGAGCTTTTGGAGTGCCTCTTCAAAGGCTTTCATAGGAGTACCTCCAAGTGTTCCCGCCACATAAAGGCCTTCATGACCTTCCGGAATTCCCCACTTGCCCTTCCACTACCCTCTAGGACAGCCCTGCCCTGCCGGAATAGCCTAAAAACCGCATCTCTGATAAGCTCCTTTTTTCCGCTGTTAACTGCCCTGTACAGGTCTTTGACAAAGATGTAGGCCAGCATCTCTCCGTCGCCGTTGACACCCGTCCGGAGTTCTCTCTCTGCGATGTCCACAAGGGCCCAGAGGGGGTACTTCCTGACCGTGGCACCACCCTCCTTAAGCTCCACCAAAAGGGGCAGTCCACCTACACTGGTGGCCTCTATCCTCCTCACGTATTCAGCCATGTAGCTGCTCAGTTCACCCAGGCTGAGCTGTACGGTCTTGAGTTCGGTGTAAACTTGCCCCTCGAGGCTTATCAGGTGAAGTGTAACGGGGTAGACCTTCTCGGGGACAGTCCTCCCTTCCTCCGCGAGCTTCATCGCCAGCTTCATCTCATAGATCTCCTCCGTGCTCAGGGAAATTCTCCCCGATGCCCCAGCCCCGGTCAGTGGCAGGATGCCGCTTTCAATGACCTCCTCCACTTCATAGGGCCACAGGCCCTCAATCCCCGGCTTTGTCATCAGGTAGTACTTGCCCCCGATGAATCCGGCGAAACCCGTAAAGAAACCGAGGGCCATAAACGAGAACCACAGTGGATCCATGCGTATCTGGCCCTTTTGACCTGTTGTCGGGCTTAAAAAGCCGCTCTGGCGCTCGTAATACTCTGGCTGCTTGATTATGGCTGGTAAAATTGCCATCTCCCTGTTGTACTCGATCCCAAGGTATGTCCCGTTTTTGTCTGTTTTTACCGAAGATAGTGACTCTTCGGTGTCTATTTTCCCCTCACGGAGCAGGTCTATGGTCTCCTTAATGACAAGCTCAAAGAGCTCACCGTAGGTTTCAGGGGCACTCCTACCAAGCCAGGCTTTCAAAACCTTGTCGAAGGAACTTCTGTCATTTCTGCCCATTTTGGACGTGTGAGCGTTTATCCGGCTGGCGAGCGAGGTGAGTGCCCCCTCAAGGGCATCGGCGAGCTCTTCTTCGTCCGGCTCAAGCCCCGCGTTCATCACTACCCACGACATGCCGAGGGACAGGAGCTCTCTGGTCAGGCCCTCGTAGGGGTACCTCTCAAGGGCTTCAAGGAGCAAGGATGACCACCTCCCCACCGAGCTCTGCAACCGACAGCCTCCCGCTGACTTCAACGGTGCCTTCGGGGTAAAACATCACAACTCTTGGGGCGCTGGAGTAGTCGCCAATTCCTGAGCGCCAGTCGACAACTGTCTGAAGAACTCCAGACCCACCCCTGATGTCGATGATTCCCTTGTAAGGGAAAGCATACGCTGTTCTGACTTTCTCTGCCTGGTGAACCTCTGTCTTTCCCACCTCCACGTCCTCGACGCTGACAACCGACTCCCTTGAGCCCAGCCTGGTTATCCCCCATGCGGCTCTTTCCAGGTCTCTTTGAGTGTATGGGCTTTCTGAGAGGGCATCCTCGTCAATGATGTACGCAGCAGTTAGTGAGCCTTCCCGTTCACCGTAGATTACGGCAAAAGGAAACGAAGTCACTGCAGTTTGAGCATTTCCGCGGTAGATGGTGTTAATTTTTAGCAGAGATCCGTAGAGCTTCGGTTTAACTTCGGTCTTGATTGTGACCCACCTGAAGAGGCCCACCACTGAGTTTGCCTTGCTTTTGTAGGTTTTTTTCTCGTAGACCGTCTCGTCCCTTTCGCCGCTGATGTGAAGGAGGGGGTAGGCTATTGCTCCTATCAGCGCTGTCGGTGGAGCGTGGCGAAGGGCGGTTCTCATCTTGCTCTGGGGGAGAGAGCGGAGGGCTATTATCCCCGTGGGCCTCAGCTGAACCTTCAAAAATAAAGTCAAGGGGACCACCTCAGAAGGCTCCCCTCTCGTGTAGATAGTCAATGGCCTCCCCTAAGGCCTCCTCCGGGACTTTTTCCCCGGTGGCGACTATGAAGCGGTAGCCTTCCTTGAATCTCTCAAGGATCTTCAGGCGCTTCTGAGTCTTCTCTACGTAGTCGTCATAGATAGGTGAAGTGACCACGAAGGGGTGTTCCGTGACCGCCACGGCCACTTCGGTTATGCCGCCGACCGGGAAGAAGCGCGAGAGCTTGGCCCCGAACTGTCCCGAGGACAGCATTCTGAAGAGGGCCTTTAACGCCGCTTCCCTCCTCTTCTTTATTTCGCCCTCATCGAGTATCGGCTCCGAGGTTATCGCGCTCACACCTATCGCATCGAGGTCGAGGTTGAACGTGAAGCCGTAAAGTGCGGTGCCGGTTTCGACGTAGTATATCATCTGCTCTGAGGCGTTGCCCTTCTTGCTCGACGCGTCCATCTGGGCGTGCCTGGCGTGGAGCTGGGGTTCAGAGGTGGCAAAGAGTGCAACGGACTTCACCGGAAGCGCGTAGCTTACCTGGAAGGCTGATGTCCTTCTAACCGGCGGCTTCTCAGCATAGAGGAAACCACCAACATCTTCAACAACGCATGCCCTCACTATAGCCGCTTCGATTTCTTTTGGATCCTCTGGGATTGGATTAACTTTCTTCTGGAGATGCACCTTGTTCATGGACTTGTAGAACTCTCCCCTGTGACAGTCGTCGCAGACGGGCAGGCTCATAGAGAGGGACTCCCTGACGAGGTGCTCCTGGTACGCGTGGCCAAGGCTTTCACCACTTACAGCGGGTACATAGACGGTCTTCAGCTTCCCGTCCTCTTCCACGAGGTATGGGACGCGCCTGTGCTTGCCGTAGTTTCCGGCAGTTTCTACCATGTTGAGGGCCTCGACGTTGGCCTCAAACCGGACTCCAACGCTCAAAAACATCACTCCTCACCTCCGGAGTTTTCCTTCTTTGAGGGATATGCGAGAGCAAGAGTGGCCACGAGTTTGGCGACCCCGATGTCAGAGCGAACATCGTCGAGGAACTTCTTCACCTCTTCGTCTTTCGGAATCCCGGGGACGAGGATTTTATTGCCATTTTTGTCCTCCACATACCTTCTCCCGTTCTCATCAACGGGAGCGCTTTCCCTGATCGACCTGAAGGCCCTGAGGGCCTCAAGGAGTGCCACCTCCACGGGCTCGGGGTTCAGTGCGTTCCCAATCCTGTCCACGTAGCTGAAGTTCTTCGTCTGGACAAAGAACCTCAGCATTTTCACAATGCCCTCATACTCGGTCATGGAAGTTCACCATAATACAGTGGAGTACTTCTGAATTTAAGCTTTACGTTTATTTGTGTTTAACGAGGAACAGAAGAATGTTTAGAAAAATCTAAACACTGTTCTGAGTCTCGCTGGAAAGGCATTGGTTTGAGGGATTTTGGAGCACCATTCTAACATTTAACCCATCTGTTTATTGATTATTGAGCACTCTCTAACACACTTTAACATGCAACAGTGTGTTCCGATTAAAGCGTGGTTGAAAATGGTCTTCACGTCGCCGTCAGACTCTTTTTGCATTCCCTCTACTATCAACCTTCACCATCCCAAATCCAATCGAGTTCTTCTCTCCGAAACCGGCCTGATAACCTACTTTGATCAGCTCTTCATCACCATAAGCCTTGAAGACCAGATGCCAAGCCCTCTGGAAAATGCCCGGTTTTACTTCAAACCTCTTCGGCTTGACCTTGAGCACTCTAACCTCAAACTCATCCAGCGGCGCCTTACCATAAAGCAAAACATACTTCTCCTTCAAGTTCTCCTTCAGGTTACTGTAAAACTCCTCCTCCGTTGGAGAAAGGTCGTACCGCTTAAGCTTCCCAAGCTCGGGCTTTAAAGTCGTGACGGCAATTGGGGAGAGTGTAGAGTAAGTCCTCCCACTGTAAGAATCGGGTTCCGCTAATGCCTTGACCCCCTCCACGTAGAACTCTTCGCCCCAGAGCTTTACCTCCGGCTCCTGGAGGAGCCCGCCAATGAAGGCTTCAGCGATTTCCGCTATGGGTGTGGAGAAGTAAAAGAAACCCTTGCCGCTCCCAATGAAGTACTTCTCTCCGGGAATTGTCTTCCTTTTTTCGGTCATAAAGAGTGAGTACGTGAAGAGCTTCGGAACCTTTGGGCGGTGGAGGTTAAGGCTTAGTGCGGGGTTTACAGCCTGAATCCTCCGATAGATGAGGCCTTGGAGGTAGTGCTGGTGGTTGTATGGGACTTTAAACTCTGAACTTTTCCCATCAAGTCTTATTAGGAACCGCATGAATATCCCCATCAAGGGTTGATATCACTAGTTTTATGACTTCGAACTATATAAGTGTTGTCCAAAGAACGATAATACAACATTTACTATTGCTTGAAGAACTTTGCCCCTTATTAAAACAATGAAATTTAAAAGAAGGGTCAAGAAATCACACACTTGCTCCAGCCGCATTT
>LDZQ01000021.1_pt1 | contig 16349 bp, 11 predicted proteins | sample 615361 | NCBI WGS metagenome assembly LDZQ01 (sample SAMN03408297, study PRJNA278302) | terrestrial metagenome | isolation source: oil reservoir sample I2 | place: USA: Alaska, North Slope, Ivishak formation | collected 2013 | reverse complement strand
TTTTCATCGCATCTATAGTCGTCTTCGTAGCAATAATCGTCCTTTTATGGGTCCCATGGAGCATGAAACACGCAAGATAAACCTTCAGTTCACATCCCTACCAAAAGGAAAAATTCACATGTATTTGCACTATCAACCGTGCCAAATAAAAGCCTTGCAATTGTCCCAAACAATATTGCATTCTAACATTCCCTTAATGGACACGCCCCGAGCATTTCAGCACACCAAGGAATATTAGAAACACACAAGATTATAGGCCAAATAAAGGGGGTAAGATGAAGGATCTTAGCGATTCAAAGGAACCGAATGTTAAAACATGGTTTAAGAAGGCTAATCGACTTTTAGCAGAAGGCAGATGCGAAGAAGCACTCCTTTACTATGATAAAATCCTCGAGGTAGACCCAGAGGACACAAGAATATGGGACAATAAAGGAATAGCCCTATCAGACATGGGAAGACATCTAGAAGCTATAGAATGCTTTGAAAAGGCCCTAGAGTTAAAACCAGATAATGCCAAGGCTTGGTCCAATCTTGGTGTTACTCTTGGAGCTCTTGGAAAATACGAGGAATCCATAGAGTGCTTCGAGAAAGCCATAGAATTAAAACCTGAAAGCAGCAGAACATGGACCAACAAAGGAACCGCCTTCTTCTGCCTCGACAGGCACTCAGAGGCGGTAGAATGCTTCAACCAAGCCTTAAAGATAAACCCAAAAAACTCCGAAGCATGGGCCGGCAAAGGATCTGCCTTAAGACTCCTAGGAGAATACAAAGAAGCCATAGAATCCTTCGAAAAATTTATAGAACTAGCCCCTCCCAAGGCCCTACCACTCATCAAACAAGCCAAAAACATCATAAAAGAACTCAAAAAGCACTAGAAGAAGAAAAACTCTGAAATATAAAATTAGCGGATATTGAAGAATTACCCTTCGAAATTATTTAAAATATTAGGAGGCTATTAGAGAAGATGGTGGTTATCAGCGACCCAGAAGACGAAGTCATAGACATGACAATCCTGATGTCAATTTTCACTTGAAAAAATTGCATTTTTTGTATCTGAGAGTAACAGTGGATTTATCAAGTTTGATAGCATACATCATATCCCCATCAGTATTTTTTGGAACAATAATCGCCAGCACACTAATATAGATCAGAAAAATAAGGAACCTTAAATAAAATAACACAGATAAAATATATTATATTATTCTTCCATGTAAAGCTTATGGAATTGTGGAAGAGCAGATATAAAAAAAGTGCAGACCATATTAGTACTTTCAGCTGTGCCTAGCGCGAACATCGATATAGACAGTATCAACAAAAAACAAAGTCAAAGATGAAGCCTTGCATGAAACAGATAGGAGAAGCAGAGACAATGAGTATTGCCCAAAACACAAAGATAGAATGTTCAAGCGAAAAGTCAAGAAGCAACAACAATCCATACTAATACAACCTACAAAGGCAACCCAATATGAGTTACAGAAAATTCCAACATTCATAATCTCATGGATTATGTATATTATGACTATTTAAACGGCTCTGGAATTAAATTAAGACTATTTATGACTTCCTTGGCAAAGTGGAGGTTTTCTACAGAGCCTTTTTAAAAGATTTTTTGAACCGCCAACTTGTCTAAATGACGTTATAAGGGTGAAAACCAAATTTTTTCGCATTTCCCAAACTCTACATCCAATTCAAAAAAATGTAATGTAAAGTTGATCCAATCACCTTTTTAAGTTATGTCCATTAGTTTATGGCTTTTTTGAATCAAACTTCGAGTTCCTAAGAAAATTTTATTTTGGATAAAATATATCACTTCAAAGTGTCTATATATAAAAACTGGGATTTATATTGAATGATTTTATTTATTTAAATCTGAGAAATCTGAGGTTATAATATGACAACAGAATATAAAAGTTTTTATGATGTTTTGAGGGAATATATAGATTCATATGAAGGTGAATATGAAGGAATTGTGGATTATGGGCCGGATATTTTTAAATTGTTGGCGGATATTTTGAATGAAAAAATTATTGGGGCTGATATGCGATTGAAGATAGGTGCGGCATTAGGGTATTTTGTGGCGCCTTTTGACGTAATTCCAGAAGTAACAGCTGGTCCAAATGGTTATATCGATGACATTTTTATTTGTATACACGTCATAAAAGAAATTGCAGAAGAAATCGGTTACGAATCTTTAGAAGATTTATGGGAAGGTGAAGATGATCTAAAAAATGTTGTAAATAGATGTTATAACAAATCAAAGGAAATATTGGGAGATAAAACAGCTTTAATATTGAGTTATGTGGGACTCAAATAACATTTTTAATATATAAGTTTATTTTTGATGATACAGTGAAGATGATATGCATGGTTACAAAGAAGAAGCTTTGGGGTAACTTTATCGGAAAACCGCCAAGGATACCGAATTCAAAAGATTGGAAACGTTACATAGAACGAGAATATAAATTTAAATATATAACTCAAGCAGGTGATATACCTGCAGATGCGTTATGGGCTACATCTTGTTCAAAGACAAAAAAAATAGCTAGAGGGTTTCCAAAGCAATTATACAACGGAAGATATAATCAGCTTTTTTATAAGTACATGGATGCTTATGGTTTAGAGTATGGAGTGCTATCTGATAAGTATGGGATCCATTTGTATGATGAATGTTTAGATTATTATGATGTCCATCCTAGTGAGTTGAATATCCGAGACAAACAAAAACTGGGTGAGATGGTCCGTAAAAAGCTGAGGAAATATGGATTTAAAAAAATAACCTTTTATCATCCAAGTCCACTACGATCTAAGCCCTATTTCCATATTCTCTGGTTCTCAAGACTTCCTGTTTATTACATCACAAATATAAAATTATTAGATGAATGATTATATCAACGAGAATCCCATTTGTAAGTATCCTTTTGATAATAGACCATCAATAGCTTTTTGAAGAGCATCTTCATTCATTTCTTTTAAAGCTTTTTGTTTTATTTTATCATAATCTACCCATTTGGACCTGCCTCTTATAAATTCTAATATCTCAAGAACTCTAAATTCATCGGGAGTTAAAATAGGATCAATAAGTTTTTTCAACTCTTCACTGATTGTATCTTTCTTCTCATTTAATGATCTTGCGCTGTATTTTAATTCATCCAGAGGCATTTCAATGCTCCTTGACAATCTTTCAGTCTCTTCTTCAATTACCTCTATATTTACACCTTTTTGTTTAAGTAGGTTACAAATTCTTTTGATTTTGTCTATAAACTCAAAGAAATTATCTTGTACGAAATCCTCCCATTCTTGATAAATATTTTCTTTATCGTATTTTAAGCTCTCAATCCATCTTTCAATGAAAATTTTTGGATCTTCAAGTTCATTTTCTTCTATCGTTGCCGGATTAAGTTCTTCATATTCTTTTTCAAGCCTTAATAGCTTCTCTTTAAATGAAGTAACTCTAACTCTTAGGTTTTTCATGTCAAATATATTTTCAATTTTTTTAACAAACTTTTTATTTTCTTTTAAACATGAAAGGAATTCTTTTTCTTTCCTTGCTAAAGCCTTTAGGTAGGTTATTAATTCTAAAAGTGTGCTTAGTTTATTATTTATGATTCTTTCTTTTTCTTTCACTTGTTTTTCTATGTCAAGAAGCTTCATATCTTCGATTTTAACTATTTTTTCGTCATCCTCTATCTTGGCCGCCTTTAGCTCTTTATATAAATAATATGAAATTTTATAAGTCGGGTCAATATCGATGGTTGTTATATGTTTGTTATATTCTCTCCATCTGTCGTTTATGTTTTCGAATGCCCTTCTATTTCTGTCAATAAGCTTTTTGATAGTACTTACATTATCATCGAACTCTTCTTTTAATTTTTTTAATTCAAAAATTTTTATGCTAAAGTAATTTGCATGTGTAAGTGGTTTATTAAAATAAAATTCATTTTTATCAAAATTTTCGCCATCCTTTATTTTGTTTAATTCCTCTTTTGAATAATTCTTTTTGTAAACTTCGATTATTTTATCGTAATTTCTTATTAGCTTTTTGTATTCTGAAATGTTTTCCTTTTCGAGTTTTATATTTAACCATTTTTTGCTGTTATTAACGATATAATCAAAATCTCTGTCTAAATTCCTCCTTTTTTCTTCGATTTCTTCGATAATTTTGCTTCCTTTTTTTGAAGCTTTATCTATCGCAGGTAATATTTCTTTTGTAAGTTGTTCTAAAAGTTTGTTACAAAGGCTTATTTTTTGTAATAGAAGATCTTCTTTTAATGAAGCCTTCAATGCTTCAATTCTCTCCCAAATGTCTTCTAAAAATTCGTTAACCTCATCTAACATTATTAATTTATCTTCTTTTTTCTTCGTTACATAGAAATGGTTAAAAGCTTTAAATGTTTCTTTTTTGATCGTCTCATTATATTTTTTAAAGTTTATTTTTAGAGAATTGTAGGCTTCTTCTTTGTCTATTGGAATATACGATTTGCCCTTTCTTTTAATTTTACCCTTATATTCTAAAATATTTAAAAACACGTCTTCGAAGATCCGACCTGTTTTTTGTTTCACGATGAAGTAGTCCATAAGTTCTTTTGGGTTTACCTTCTTTTCTTTATTAATGATTTCGGAAATTCTCCTCTCTACTGGGTGTTGTTTCACTTTATAATTACCTTCGGGGCTTTTATCTAGAAAACCGTTTTTTTGTAGATCTAGGGATATTTCTTCAAATTTTTTTTTGGGGAATCTTCAAAATCAGATGATATGAATCCGGTCTTAGTCCCATATTTTCTAAATTTTAATATTCCTTTGATGTTTTTATTGAAAATTTCTTCTGGTTTGCATGGTTGTTCCATGTAATTTATGTATAACTTTAAACAGTCCGCAAACTCAGAAAGGCTTCTAGCTGTTGTTTCTATTTGATCGATTACTAAACCTTTTTTTACTTGTTCATTCAACCATTTATCAATTTTAGAATCTAAGAGCAGTTCTTTGCTTATTATATTCTTACATTCGAGTTCGAGCCGTTCTTCATCTACAAATTCATTATATTCTTTTAGTGATTTGTGAGAACTTATTATTTTCTTTGTTAGGGTTGGGTGTAGGGGCATGTTTAGAACTAAATATTTATGTTTTTTATCTAATTCTTTGTTTTGGATTTTTTCTTTGGCTTTATATGTGAAATCCCCGTTGTATAAAAGAATTGTCAAATTTATACTCAAGTTTTCGTTTAAAATTTCACCTATATAATCTATATCCACGCCTTTCACGTCACCATTTACCACATAAAGCATTGTTTTTATTCGTGTTTTATCTTTAGGATCCTCTAATTCCAAAATAGAATAATTTTCACCATTATCGATAAAATCTAGATTATAATATCCAGATTTCTCGAGAATGGTTATGAATGCTTGTGGCATATTTTTTCCATATTCTTCTGTTAGATTTTTGGATACCTCTCGCCAAAGTTTTAATCTTATTTCCTTGTTTTTAATAAACTCTAATGCTCTTGGAATTGGTGTTGGGAAAATTTCATTAAGCAATAAATCACTTGCTAGAAACATTATATCGTCCTTTATGAATTTATTTAAAGAATTACGGAGCTCCATAGCTTTATCATCACTTATTCTGCCTTTGAAAAACACTTTAATGTCAATCTCGTCAACTGGAAGAACTATTTGTGGGATTAATTCACCATTTTTACCAATTTCGAAAAAGGTTATTCTATCTTCAAAATCCTTCAAGCTTTCACTATAATTTCCTATAATTATCATATCTTTATCAGTTACCTCATCGGTTTTGATATAATACTTCAAAATATCAAAAATGTCTTCGGCACTGCTATCCTCGTTTAAGGGGGCTACCTTTATTATAGATTTTTCAATTTTCTCTTCGCGTTTTAAATCTTCATTCAATAAATTAATAGATTGCAGGAGTGTATTTTTATCTTTTCCTGTTCTCTCAGCTAATTCATCTAATTTAAATGGCTTAAATTCCCCTATAAATAATTTAAATAATTCTTTGGTTAATTCCCCCAACTCTTGGGTCTTTTGATCACTTAAATATTCAATTATTTTGTAATATCTATTTTTTTCTATGCAAGGAGCTTCTGCGCCGAATACGAATACTTTTTCCCTTTTTAAAAATCTAAGCAAGTTTTTATAATCCAAGATTTCTAATTTATTATCTTGCTTGAGACTATTGAACAGTTTTGTGTATAAGGTTATAATGTTTCCTAAGTTTCTTTGACTAATTCTTAATAAGGTATTAAATAAACCAAAATTTTTTATAGGTAATGGCGTAGGTAACTGATATTCATAAGAGTATTCTAAAAGTGCTTTAAGAAAATTTAGTCCCTCCTTTTTTCTTAATTCCTCTAATTCGATAATGTCGACTCTTCTACCCAATCCTCCAAAAATTAGGCTGGTTTCATCATGAACTTTTAGCTTGTTATAAGCATCAGGGGTGATTGATACAAATATGTGCAATGACCCTTCATACTTTCCATTTTCATGGATTGGCCTATAAACTCCGTTTATGGTTTCCTTTATTCCAGAAACAATACTCTTTAAAGAATCTGTATCTAGAAGTAATTCTTCAAATTCATCTATAAAAATAAATATCTTACTATCATTCTTTTTTGATAAGAGATTATATAATACGTTTTCCATATAATCTATAGGGTCTGGATAATCATCTAATGATGGTATTCCTATACTTTCGTCGTTGTATTCTGCTTTTATGCTGTTAAATAAGTTGACTAAAAATTTTAGAGATGTTAATGGGGTTTTATCACATATCTTAGAAACTTCTTTGTCTTGATATGAATTTGCCAAAGTCGATGCAGACACAAAAAAGGCATAGTCCCCCTCTTTCCTTAAAAGGGGTTCAATAAATCTGTTATAAATTTCAGTTTTTCCTTGACCCCATTCACCTAATATCATACAAACTGCAGTTCCCCTAGCAGAAGTTCGGCAATATTTAATAAAATCCTCTAATTTTCTTGTGACATTTTCTCTACTTTCAATCTTTATATTTTTAAAACCTCCAAAATGTACACCTGTAAGTGGTGGTAGTCGAGCATATAGACGTGTTGTTTTCAAGATTCAGCCCCCCTAAGTTTAGTTAATCTCTTAATGACATTTGTACTTCCAGCGGTATGAGAAACAATCCTATCATCTTTTGGAATTTTTATTAAAAGAGGAAATGGCAATTTATTCATTTGTCCTGTTAAAATTAACTCTCCCTGACTTAATCTTGTAAGCCTATTTGTCAGAGAAACAGGAAGGCCCCCAGTCACGTTTTTAACATAATTCACATCTTCTGGTGAGATTCTATGTATAAAGAATGTATTACACATTGATAAAACAATTCTGTCAAGGAATGATGGACGTTGAGTAATTAAACATAATGAAAGTCCAAATTTTCTACCTTGGGTAGCTATTAAAGATAATTTGTTTTTGGCGAGACTTGATCCTACAGGATATGATGTATCAGGTGCAAAATTTTGGGCTTCTTCAATTAAAAATATCAAATATCTACCATCTTCTTCAATTTTATACTTTGTAAATTCATTAAATAAGCGTGTTACAATATAAGTCATTACAAGCTGTTTAACTTGTATTTCTACTCCAGTGGCACCTTCTTCAGAAAAGTCAATAATTGCAATTCCACCTTCCCTTGTAATTTCATCTATGAAATCTTTTTTTGTTAATTCTGATTTTGCGGATAATATCTTATAATCCTTCTCTATTTCTCTGAACTTTTCAAATGATCTTATTATAGCGTTCTTTGTTTGTTCATGTATATCTCTTATTCCTTTAAGTTCCCTTTTTAGTTCCTTATAATTTTCATCTTCAGAGAATAGATCATGCAAGGAATCATAAGCTTTTACATCTTTCATGTGTTCAAGTAACTTTACTATACCACTTAATTGTAATTCTGCCCCTTCTAATGTTCCCTTATAATACATTATGATGGTTTCTGCCAATTCTCTTATCGATAAAGCATCTAGATCGATACCAATTACATCTACATCTTCGTCGTGCAATTTTGGGTTTCCCATTTCCACATGTGGAAATACAAACCTTTTTATCCATCCGACATTTAGAAGTTCTCCATTTTCTTTAAAATGTTCATAATAATCCAAATAGTCACCATTGGCATCTATGATAATCATAGGGAATGATACTGAAGTCACCTCATCCACGGGTATTCTCATGAATTTCTCTATTAAACTACCAGTATCAAATGACTTCCCGCTACCTGTAGTACCAAAAACAGCTATGTGCATAGGAATTTTTTCAATATCCAATGGTACTGGAGCATCTTTGTAACCTGTTAAGGTTCCATACCAACAATATCCTGGAGTCTTACGGTCTATACCATAAATTTCTTGTTCATGTTTATTGGGGTCTATTTTTATAATAGGATCACCTGGCATTGGAGGATATTTTATTTCTTCGTGGGGTAGTTCAATTAATAATTCAAGTTTGCAAATTTCATATTGTCTGGCGATTTCTTCTGGAATTCTTAAATCCTTTCTTCTTGCTTCACTCCAAGCGTCTCCCTCGGTATAAAATGCATTATAAGGAAGTATCTGAGATATTCTAGCCAATATTTTTCTTTCGTGAGATGACACTAAAACTAACATTCCCTCCCTTAATTTACCTTCGGCACTTTCTAGTAATTGAGCTGTAGCTTCTCTGGTTGTGGCTCCACTCAATATGATCCCCAATTTTCCATCTTTTTCCAATTTCAATCACCTCAATTGAAATAAGCTGATTTGGTCTTCGAAATTAGTAGTTCTTGATTTGGTTAATATCTCTTCATATAGAACTTCGGCAGCCCCTTCTCGAATTTTACATTTTTGGTGAGCTAATTCCACAGGCAACGGTACGTATTGTTTGGGGTACTGCCAATCAAGAGTTGCTTTCACGGCATCGGAACAGATTTTATTTGCTTGCTCTAATTCTTCCTCTAAGAGAGGTATGTCCAAACGCAATATTTTGGAATCGATATTCTTTTGGAAAAATGTGGAATATACGTGGATTCCATATTTTTTATATAGATTGTAAGTTTTATAATCTGAAATGTCTAGAAATTTTGAGTACAAGGCACCATAATACTTTTTTTTAAATCTGAATGCTGAAAATAAATAGATAAATAAATGTTGATCACTAGGAAAACCATTATAGGATTTTTCATTGACATTTTCAAAATTTTTTATAAAAAAATGTCCTCTGGGTCTCTTAACGCATCCGATCATTCGAGAATTTCGTAGACATTTTTTAATTGCACTAGAACGATCTTCTATGTAATTTATATTGTTATAATGTGGTGGATCAGCTATAGGACCATCTATAAAAATTAGAGAAGTTCTTTTCTTATTACCCCAATTTTCTATAGCTTTAGTTTCACCTACAAGCATTCTTAGTGCTGCTTCTTCTTTTACATTATGATCTTTTTGTTCACTTATTTCCTCTATACCCGCAGCAAATATGTCAACTCGTGGGGTGGCTTCAATTCCATTTTCAAAGAGGATTCTGACTATGGAATATGGTGCATACCACTTTCCTCCGGTTCCACCAATAAGATAAAAACTGCCATCGATTCCGACTGTGCGACAATCTGTAAATTTATTATTTGGTAAATCGTCTTCTATAAACAAAATTTTTTCGATTTTGGAAGTTTCATTAAAGATTTTTAAAGCTCTTTTTTTAAACATTGCATTTTCTTTTTGGCGTCTTTCTCCTATGCGATTGGCTTCACGTACCAATTCTGATAATACTCTCGTTTCTGTTCTATTGAATTCAATGCGTTTCTTCAGTTCAACAAGTTCTTCATAATCCAAGGAATTCCCCACCACTAAAATTGTAAGGCGGTCTGATCATTAATTAAATATCTAACTGCTTTAGAGAACATCCCTTTCTTTAGCCTACTTTCTATAAAGGACTTAATACATCCTTCTTTCAAAGCTTGATGAAACTTCTCCTGCTCGTTGAGGAATATCCAAGCATTATGCAAAGATCTGGAATAAAAACTACTATCTAAGCCTTGAATCCTCTCCTTAAGGGTTTTACCTTGACAGAATGGACATTCACAACTTGCTAATAATTCTTTTTCACGGCCTCTTATAAAAGGTCTTTTTTTACTGTTACGTGGTGTTAAATGTCTGTCACCCACACCTGGTAATTGTATTACTCCATAAGCGGCTTTTAATCTCCATCCCACAGAGTCAAGGGAATCCACTCCCAAAGCAAACATGAAATGCATTGATTGGCTGCTACCCACCCCAAATGCATGTAATAGCGAATCTGGGAATTCCTCTCTGATTAATCTAATCGCGTCCATCACAAATTTCAGCCCACCTTTGTTTCTGTTGGTTCCTTTGGCATTGAATAACAAGGGAACCAGACTCCCCAATCCGATGAACTTTGGGCTGTCGCTGATTTTTTTCACCTCACCACAAGCCTTTTTTAAATCTTTCAGAGTATAACCGTGGAGTATGGGCATTAAAAGGACACTTCCATCGTTTTCTAGCATATATTTTGTATTCTTGAGTGTTTTAAACCATCTACCGTTGTTTACTCTCGTTGGCTGTGAGGGGTCAAGGGGGTGGTCTAAAACTGCGGCTATATCAGGCTTTGAAATTTCATATAACTCTAAGATTATCCCCGGATCTAAATCCATTTTATCCCTTTTTTGAAATGCAAAACCGCCGGAGTCCATAAAAATTAGACCATCAAAACCAAGATATTCATGTATACCTTTCTCAAAAATCTTATTTTTTACTTTCGGACGTTTAAGGGCCTCGTAGGCGCTAAGCATCAAACTTTTTATAGGGACCTCTTCCCAAATCTTTGGAGAACTTCCTATAGGATATCCCATCCATATTAAAGGTGTTTCAATAACATTCCCGTTTAATTTAAGGGTGCCACTTCTACAAGAAAGCTCATCATCCTCATAATTGATCTTAAATTTTATATTAACCACCAATACTATCTCAGTTAAAAGAATTTAAAAAAATTTATGGTACAATAAAATTAAATCTCTATTTATTATATACTTCTTGAAATGAAATTTTACAGTACATTTTATGATAAACATGTAACATTTTGATTTCACAAACTTAATTTACATAAAATTTGGTTTATTGTTAGATTGTTAGGTTTCTACACAGCATCGGCACCTGCATATTTTACTCCAGCAACCAATTTTTCAAAGAGAAGCTATATCATGGAGAAACTTGACAGAAAAAGGGTAAAGTTAGTAGGAGAAAGTACAAGGCTACTTTCCATACTTGGGCTTTCATGAGACTGCAAAAACATGATCAAATACGTTGATTGTGTCCCCCTCCTTTAACTCTGGGAGCTGGCTCTTGGAGGTTGGGTTGCCGTCAACCAGCCTAATGTAGGGGGTCAATGATTACATGCATGAGAACCGCCTACAAGCCCCTCTCTATTAAAGGGTTGTCGATTTCCAATTTCTGAAAATCTGGACTCTAAAAACCCCAGAACAGTAACATATATTTTAAGTTTTTTGAAAAGAAGCTTTCTCTATTCTTCATTCACTTATAATTAGAACCATTTCTAGAAGTTGTTCAGGTTGAATGCCTTCTTCTGTTAATTGGATAATATATTTTTTGTTAGTTTTGTTATCACTATTGCTAGTGGACAGATCCATGCTCTGATGGAATCGCTCTTTTTTGAAATCTGGTTTTATAGATAGATGTATTGGGGGATGACGTTCACAACAGGAACTGGAGACCACAAAAAGGGGAATTATTCTCAAGATTCGCTTCCTTTCAAAGGTTTTCTCCTTCTTCCTTTTTGGGGGTATCCTCTTATGGAATATTCTTATTTTTCATCAATTGAAGTTTCTGCGGATCAAGGAACCCCCTTTTAGAAAAATAAAGAGACATTTGAAGAGGAACCACCAAAAGACCTATTATTATCAACAGAAAATAGAAGGGTAGTCACTAAAAAGGAACTTATCTACTCTCTTTCATGAAGGGAAAATAAAATCAAATTTAAAATTTGACAGCCCATTAAAATACGCATTATTTTCCGTGTGAAGGATTTTGAAAATTTAAAATGATTTCAAAAAACAGATGTAGTTTATAAATTTTAGAAGTAGACTCTTTAAGGCGTGAATTACCTCCTATATTCGGTGAGTGGGGGCTTATCATAAGAGGCTTAACTTCCATTTTCATTGCCCCAAAGGAGGTTCATACTCCCTCACCATTCTTAGTGGATTTCCAGCGCTTTTAGTTTGCTATGATCCCATATTTACTTGCCATAATACTATGATAGGTTGCATTACACCGGAAAGTTCACTGGGGTTTCAAGTTCTTCTATCACTTTGAATGGGGTCTGATCTTTTCAATTATATTGTGTGTTGCTGTTAGTGTAAGAAGTTTATGATAGATTTTCCAAGTAACACTATCAAGGCTGCTTGGGCACAGCCACCTATGAAACCGGTTATAAATCTTGACACGTTGTTACTTTCCTTGATTTCCAGAAATTGAAGAGGAATCGAAGGTAATTGGAATCATTAACAAGATTATTATTATGATAGAAGGTTTGATTATTTCGAAATGAAAAATTGGAAGGGCAAAATAGCCAATTAGACCACCCATACATCGAGCGCAAAGTGGAAACTTTCGACCTTTGTAATGAAAAGACCTCTCTGGCAAGCAGTGGCAAAGAACAAATTTGATCTTCTTTTTTTCAATTTGGTCTGAAATTCTTTTTAGGCGCATGATGACACTTTAAAAAGATCAATAGTACCCTGTGGATCCCATTCCGGCTAGAACGAATATAATGATGTATGCAATTAGCGCTATCACAAATACTATTACTGCGATAATACATGCTTGCTCTGCTTTTTTAGGTTTTGTATCACGCCATATAAGCCAAGCGATTAAACAGCTAATGGTGAAAATAGGCAAATTAAAATGGCTTCAAGAATGTCTAATCCTTCCTCGGTTTCCACTTGTTGGCTTACACCCATTCTAGGTCTCTGACTTTCGCTGACCAATTTATCGGCACATTCCCGACAATAATTTTTTCCTCCTAAAATAATCCTACATTCATCACAAAGACTTTTACCGCACCCACACAAACTGCTATTGCATCTCTTTCATGATGTTCATGACATTTCATCAAAACCCCCCAGATCAAATTGAGGGTAATTGAATTTATCCACATTAATAAATCTTTCTGTTTATTTTCAATATTTTGTGCAAATTCTTAGAAAAGATTGTATATCTAATTCTATAATTAAATTGAGAAAAGTAGAAAAAACAATTAGTCATGAAAAGCTCTGCTTCAAATTTTTACCTTTTTTTGTATGTGGTGTTTTAAACGTCAATCCATCATTATGCTTTTTTTTGTTTTACCAGTAGTTCAGCTTGGAATTTGCAAGAATACTTTTTGTTGCAAATCGATGTTGTGTCTGTATTTTGTGCACGATAATTTGTAGAATGAAGGTCTATATTTTGCCAATGTTTTTTTTACATGTCAAAAGGGGATTTATGATCTATAGTAAAAACTTATAATTTAAAATTTACATTATTACAATTAAAGCATCGAAGGGGATGTGTCCTATGGATAATGGACTTGTAAAATTTAACAAAAGGAAGGTTTATTGCATAGAATGCGGTGAAGAGATTCCAGAGGGTGTTAAATTTTGTATAAATTGTGGAACTTCGATTAATCGTAGTTTGCCGGCATCAGGTGAAAACTTGATAATTTGCCCTGAATGTAACATTGAGCTACCTATTAAAATGCGTTTCTGTACAAATTGCGGAACTAAAATTGGTATTGTAGCCGGAGAAGTATTTAGCGAATGCCCTAAATGTGGTACTGTGGCTAATCCCGGTCAAAGATTCTGCACTGAATGCGGTGAATCCTTTGATAGAATAACAAGTGCACATATAAGTAGGTCCCTGAAAACGAAAAGAAGAAAAAATCAAAGAAAATTTGAAGAAGATAAAGGAACCATAAATGAAGATTCAAACAGAGAAATACAGAAACTTGAATCCAAAATTTTTGGCGCTGTCGATAAGGTTATTGACTCCGCAGTCAATGCTTTTAAAATGAAGTCTAGAAGGAATAAGCCCTTAAATAGAAAAAAAAGATCACAGTTATTGCATGACGACTGAGTGAAATAATATAAATTTTAGTAATCTTGGAGATTTTTAGAAGAACGTGACATGAAATCTCTGGGATGATTATAATGGCAATTAAGGTAAAGAAACTGCACTTCCTACACCCAAGTGAATATGAACACCCTTTGGATCGTCAAGCCCTTAATGCACTTGAAGGGACACCAGGATTCGAAAAATTGACACGTAAAATACTTAAGCATGGCATTGAAAGATTGGTGCGTTTGCAATATACTGGTAGTTATGTAAAGGTGAATGAAAAGAGTTTTCCTGAGGTTTATAATATTCTCCTTGAGGTTTGTGACACGTTACACTTGAAAAAAATACCAGAACTATACATTAAAAGGACGGAGGATATCAATGCTTGTGCTATCGGATCAGAGAACCCCATAATTATTGTAACTACAGATGCAGTCGATTTACTTACAGATGACGAATTACGATATCTCATAGGCCATGAGATTGGACACATAAAAAGTGGGCGTATGTTATATCATACCATAGCACAGATTATGCCGGTTATAGGTATAATTATCGATTCAGCGACATTGGGTATCGGCGGGATAGTAAGTGTTGGAATTGAATATGCACTTCTTTACTGGGCGCGCATGTCAGAACTGACAGCAGATCGTGCAGGGCTTCTCGCATGTCAAAATGAAGATGCGATGATAACGGCCTTGATCAAGATGGCTGGAGCTCCAAAAAAATTCTTTGACCAAATAGAAAAGGATATTTTCATTGAACAAGCCAGAGAATTTAAAGAATATGACCGAGACGCACTTGATAAAATAGGAAAAATAGTCATGATAATGGGATCCACTCATCCTTGGACTGTCATGAGAGCATCGGAAATACTAAAATGGATTGATTCAGGAGCTTATGAGGACATCATAAAAAGGCATACTAAAACTTCAGAGGTTGGCTTTAAGTGTCATAAGTGTGGTGCGATCCTCATAGGGAATGAAAATTTCTGTGGGATGTGTGGATCAAAACTATGGGGTAGGTAACTTTTAATTTCTTCCCAATTACACTTATTTTTCTTGATTTGCAATGCCATGTATGTATAAAGATCATACTCCACAGCCTAATATTTTATAGAATGTGCATCTATATCTTATACGGATTAAAACGAGCTTTTAACGGAAAATCACTATGAGACGCTTTGAGATTAAGTGGTTTTTACAAGGTTCACAGAAAAATGTGTCTCATTTATTAACCCGTTTCAAAAAAAGAAATCCTTTTCATGACTTCATCTTTAACGTTTGCTGGAGACCCTCATCCGAGAAGGTGTGAGGGAGGAAAGCAAGATTCCCACTTCCGTTAAGCATATATAATGGTACACATTAGCTTTCGAGGATGAAGATGAGTGACATGCTGAGAGCCAATAAATCTCTCCATGAAAAAGGCAACTCCCCCTCTGGCATGGAGGAAACAGCTATCCGGAGAGAGTACAAACGCCATTGACAGTGCTGGGTCATTTCATCCATTGTCTTTGGGAGCAAGCCCCTTCGGGGCAAGGCTGCCCATCAACTAGCCAAATGTAAGGATTAATGACGCATGGAGAGATCGCTTACAAGCCTCTCCTTCTGTTAGGGGAGGGGGTTAGTTGACTAACTTACGAGTACCAAGAAAAGATTTCAAGAACCCCCATCGTACCCCCCCAAAGAGATGTGATTTCTTGCGAAAAAAGGATATTTTTTTATACGCCCTCCACACATCAATCTTTTAATTCTACCGCCAATGAGGTCCACCCACTTCCAAAATGGGGGGATGAGAGGCATAATATACCCAGCGAGAAAAAAATATAAAAATAGAAAGGATCCTACAAGGCTCGACAGAGTCGCTGGAACGATAGTGAACCCAAGATGGGGGAGGGCTTGCAAGAATACAAACATGGAAATTTTAGACTACGACTACAATAGGGTCCTTAATTTTTGTTTGTGAAAATTTTTAAGAAAGCTTGAAATTTTGTTCATATACATTTTAAAAAATTTTATCTGTGATTTTTTGTGGATAAAATATTCTCTTTTTTTCTTTAATTTCGGTTCTTGTAATTATCGAATTAACAATGGGGGAGATGAAAAAATTAAATATCAAATAAGTTATAATAAAATCTTGGGGGTGAAATGTTTGAAAGTAGAGGAGCTTGTTAAAAAAGTTAAACTTGTCGATCTTAAAAAAGCGGCGAAGG
>LDZQ01000468.1_pt1 | contig 16382 bp, 10 predicted proteins | sample 615361 | NCBI WGS metagenome assembly LDZQ01 (sample SAMN03408297, study PRJNA278302) | terrestrial metagenome | isolation source: oil reservoir sample I2 | place: USA: Alaska, North Slope, Ivishak formation | collected 2013 | reverse complement strand
TCATCTTAGACAACCATTGACTGTTAAACACGATCTTCGTTTTTTTTGGGTCTAAAATCTTAAAAACCTGTTCTTTGTAAGTTTTAGCGTTCTCTAAAACCTGTTCTTTAGTAAGAGGAGGACGAGTTTCAGACCTACCTGTTGGGTCCCCTATCATAGCTGTAAAATCACCTATTAAAAAATAGACTTCATGCCCAAGGTCCTGGAATTGTTTCATCTTTCTTAAAAGCACCGTATGCCCAAGGTGAAGGTCAGGAGCTGTAGGGTCAAATCCTGCTTTTATCCTAAGAGGACGTCCCTCTTTATAAGACTTCTCAAGTTTTTTTATTAACTCCTCTTCTTCTATCAAATCAACCGTTCCCCTCTTAATAAGCTCTAATGCCCTTTTTATTTCTTCATTCATAATTCCCTCCTACATTTAACTCTTTTTTAAATTTTTTAACAGTTTTAATCTGAAAAATAAGTTAAAATTGCCTCTACCAGACCTGGTATGGTATATTCTTTAGCCTCTATCTGTGGAGTAACACCATGCTTTATAAGTTCTTGAGAGGTAATCGGACCAATGGAAGCAAAAAGCGTATTTTTTAACTCTACTTCTTCTTCTAACTCGGACAGAAGCCTAAAAAAATTCTTAACCGTAGAAGAACTGGTAAAAGTTATGATATCTATACCTTGTTTTAACTCTTCTTTAAACGCAATTTTTGTCTCTTCTGGAAGGACGGTTTGATAGATCGGAACTACCTCTACAATGGCTCCAAGTTCTTCTAAACCCCTAGGTAACACATCTCTAGCTTCTTTAGCTCGAGCAATAAGCACCTTCTTTCCTTCGATAGGTATCTTCGAAAAAGCCTCTAAAAGCCCTTCTTGGGTAAAGTTTTTTTCAGGAATAAGGTCAGCCTTAATCCCCCAACCTTCTAAAGCTTCAGCCGTTGCCTTTCCTATTACAGCTATCTTTAAATCCTTTAAAACCCTCAAATCCCTTTCGGTTTCTAACAGAGTTTTTATAAAAAATCTAACCCCATTTTCTGAGGTGAAAACCAGCCAATCATAAAGGTTTAATCTTTCCAAAAACGCTGTATTACAAATTGGCACAACTTTTATCAAAGGTAACTCTACTACGTCTGCGCCAAGTTCTTCAAGCAAAAAAGAAAGTCTGCTTGCTTGTTCTCTGGTACGTGTAATAGCTATCCTTTTACCAAACAGAGGTTTCCTTTCAAACCAGTTAAAATCAGGTCTTAGTTTTACCACCTCTCCTACCACGATGATAGCCGGAGGCTTTATCCCTGCTTTTTCTACCTCGGCTACGATGTTTTCTAGACATCCAGTAACTACTTTTTGCTTTGGAAGAGTTCCCCATTGTATTAAAGCTACCGGAGTTTTAGGGTCTTTGCCTTCTTTTATCAAATTTTCGACGATATATTTAAGATTTTTAACCCCCATCAAAAAAACTAAAGTTCCAAGTTTAGCTAAAGCTTTAAAATCGATTTTACTTTCAGGTTTTCCTTCTGCCTCATGTCCGGTGATGATGGCTAAGGTAGAGGTATAGTCACGATGGGTAACAGGAATCCCAGCATAAGCCGGAACTGCAATCGCAGAGGTAACGCCAGGAACTACCTCAAAAGGAATCCCCTCCTTAACAAGCTCCTCTAGCTCTTCACCACCTCTACCAAAAAGAAAAGGATCTCCACCTTTAAGCCTTACGACCTTTTTCCCTTCCTTAGCTTTTTTTACCAAAAGTTTATTGATTTCTTCCTGTGGTAATGTGTGTTCTCCACCTTTTTTACCTACATAGATCTTTTCAGCTCCTTCTTTACAAAAAGAAAGAAGTTTGGGGTTAGCTAAATAGTCATATATTACTACCTCTGCTTGTTCTAAAATTCTTTTTCCTTTAAGAGTAAGAAGTTGGGGATCTCCTGGACCAGCACCTACCAAATATACCTTTCCTTGAGCCATGTTTTATCTCCTCGATTAGCTACTTTGATATATTTCAGATAAAATCTTTTCTCCTCCCAAGGAAAGAAGACGTTTTGCAAGCCTTTCCCCTAAAATTTCTGGATTTTCGACCTCACCCTTTTCAACCTGTTTATAGAATCTTTCTCCTTCTAAATCACTTATAAAACCCACCATAAAAATTTCGTTTCCTTTTAACCACGCATAGGCTCCAAGAGGAACTTGACAGCCACCTTCCAAAGTCCTTAAAAAGGCCCGCTCAGCCCTTATACATATCTCTGTAGGCTCATGGTGGAGACAGGAAAGTAAATTTTTTATCTTTAAGTCATCCTTTCTAATCTCTACAGCTAAAGCTCCTTGACCTACAGCTGGAACCATTTCTTCTATAGAAAATCTTCTATATTCTATGCAAAGGTTTAACCTTTTTAAACCAGCCTCAGCAAGTACAATCCCTGCAAACTGGCCTTCTTTCCATTTTCTTAAACGGGTATCCACATTTCCTCTTAGAGGTAAAATTTCTAAATCTTTTCTAATTTTTTTCAGTTGCGACATCCTTCTTAGACTACTTGTTCCTACCCTTGATTTAGAAGGTAGGTCTAAAAAATCCCGATCTGAAATCCAAACATCAAAAGGAGACTCCCTTTCAGGAATACAACCTATTTCTAAACCATCAGCCAGCACCGAAGGAACATCTTTAAGGCTATGAACTGCTAAATCTATCTCCTTTCTTAAAAGAGCCTCTTCTATCTCCTTAACAAAAAGGCCCTTTCCTCCTATTTTACTCAAAGGGGAGTCTACAATTTTATCTCCTGTGGTTTTGATGATTACCTTTTCAAAGTGTATATGTGGAAAAAACAATTTAAGACGACCTATTACCCAATCGGTTTGAGCTAAAGCTAACTTGCTTCCTCTGGTGCCAACCCTTATTTCCACAAACCCTCCGATAGACGAATTTATCCACAGCTACTACAAGTTCCACCTTTACAGGTGGCGCAAGCAGAACCCGATGAACTTACAAACTTGGAACCTGATTTAAAAGCTACTTGAGACATAAGTTTAGTAACTTTTGGGCTTTTACATTTTTTACACCTTACTTCTTCTGTAGGTTTTAAAACGAGCTCTTCAAAAACCTCTCCACATTCTTCGCATTTAAACTCATAGATAGGCATGGAGCTTAACTCCCTCCTTTTAAAAAATTTTAACTAAAACGATTTTAAAATAAACCCTTCTACCGTTAAGTCAAGACTTAAAAAACGTTGGAAAAACTTTAAGGATATATAATCAAAATATTCCCTAAACCTCTTACTTGCAGGGATTGAAAAAAATAGCAAAAAATGATATATTCAAAATCTATGAAAGCCATAAGAATAGAAGTAGCGGTTAAACCTGAAATTAAAGACGTTTTTGGTCTAAAAGTCCAAAAAAAGATAACTACAGATCTTAATCTTGAGGTTGAAGCTGTTAAATTTATCAAAGTATATTTAGTAGAAGGGAATTTTTCCCTTGATGTTTTAGAAAAATTTGCCCAGTCTGCCCTTTGCGATCCGGTAATTCAAATTTACACTCTTAACCATCCAATAGGGTTAAAGCTCCAGTATGATTTTGATTGGGCTTTAGAAATCGGTTACAGACCAGGAGTTACAGATAACGAAGGGAAAACAGCAGAAGAAGCCCTGTCTTACCTTCTTGAAAGACCTTTAGATTCGCAAAAAGAAGGGGTTTATTTCGCTAAACAATTCTTAATTAAAGGGAAACTTTCGAAGGAAGCCATAGAAAAAATTGCTAAAGAACTTTTGGCTAATGAACTTATAGAAAGATGGTTTATTCTTTCTAAAGAAGAATTTTTAGAAAAAAATGGATTTACTTATCCTGTTCCAAGAGTCACAGAGTATTTTCCTCCTTTAGTTGACACTTTTGACTTAAAATCTTTTTCAGATGAAGAATTATTAAATCTTTCCAAGCAAAGACTTTTAGCCTTAAATTTAGAAGAAATGAAAAAGATCCAAAGTTTTTTTTCTGATCCGGAGTTCATCCAAAAAAGAAAGGAAGTTGGGCTGAACGAAGAGATTACTGACGTTGAGTTGGAAAGTCTTGCTCAAACCTGGTCTGAACATTGCAAACATAAAATTTTTAACGCCAAAATTTTTTATAAAGATTGGGATACCGGAGAAGAAAAAGAGATTGATAGCCTATTTAAAACCTATATCAAAGCTTCAACCGAAGAAATTCGGAAAGAAAAAGGAGAAAAAGACTTTTGTTTATCTGTTTTTGTAGATAACGCTGGCGTTATAAAACTTGATGAAAACTGGGCTTTGGCTTTTAAAGTAGAGACCCATAACAGCCCTTCAGCCCTTGACCCTTACGGTGGAGCTTTAACAGGAATAGTAGGAGTAAACAGAGATCCTTTGGGTACAGGAATGGGAGCTAAACTCATCTTTAACACCGATGTCTTTTGTTTTGCTCCACCTAATTGGGACAAGCCTTTACCTCCACGGGTACTCCATCCCAAAAGAATTTTTGAAGGAGTAAGAGAAGGTGTCGAACATGGTGGAAATCAAAGTGGTATCCCTACGATAAACGGTTCTATTGTTTTTGATCCAAGATATATAGGTAAACCTCTGGTTTATTGCGGAACCGGTGGACTTTTACCTTTATATCTAAACGACAAACCTTCTTGGAAAAAAAAGGCTAACCCAAATGATTTAGTAGTGATGATAGGTGGGAAGATAGGTAAAGATGGGATTCACGGTGCTACTTTTTCTTCAGAAGCTTTACATGAAGGTTCTCCAGCCACCGCTGTACAAATAGGTGATCCTATTACCCAAAAAAAATTGGTTGATTTTATCTTAAAGGCACGGGATGAAGGTCTTTACAATTCTATAACTGACAATGGTGCTGGAGGTTTATCCTCATCAGTGGGAGAGATGGCTAAAGAAGCTGGTGGGGCTGAAATAGATTTAGCGAAAGCTCCTTTAAAATATCCTGGTTTAAGACCTTGGGAGATTTTAGTTTCAGAAAGTCAGGAAAGAATGACCTTAGCTGTTCCCCCAGAGAAAATCGAAAGATTTTTAGAATTAGCTGAAAAGATGGGAGTTTTAGCCACAGTTTTAGGAAGGTTTAACGATTCTGGTTACTTTCATGTAAAGTATCAAGAAAAAACAGTAGCCTTGTTACCTTTAGAGTTTTTACATGAGGGGGTGCCGCAACTTAAACTTTTTGCGGAATGGAAGGCTCCTCAATATCCGGAAAAGTTAAATTTTGAACCTCCTAAAGATTATGGAGAAGTTCTTAAAAATCTTTTAAGTTCTTACAACATCTGTTCTAAAGAATACGTAGTCAGGCAGTATGACCATGAGGTACAAGGAGGTAGTGTTATCAAGCCTTTAGTAGGAGTTGAAAATGACGGTCCAAGTGATGCTGCTGTACTTCGTTATGATTTAAACTCTGAACGGGGAATAGTAGTCTCTCATGGAATATGTCCCAAGTTTTCAGATTATGATACTTACTGGATGGTAGCTAATGCCATAGATGAAGCTATAAGAAATGCGGTATGTGTGGGAGCTGACTTAGAACATATGGCAGGTCTTGACAACTTCTGCTGGTGTGACCCTATAGAAGGAGAAAAAAATCCTGACGGAAGGTATAAATTGGCTCAGTTAGTAAGGGCGAATATGGCTCTCTATGATTTTACTAAAGCTTATGGAGTCCCTTGTATTTCAGGTAAAGACTCTATGAAAAACGATTACCTAATGAATGTGGGGTTAAAACCAAATGAACCTAATCCTTATGGTGTAGGAGTAGTTCTTCCAGATGGAACCCTTAAGATTTCCATACCCCCTACTCTGCTCTTTTCTGTAGTAGCTACTATTCCTAACGTTAGATTAGCCCAAACGATGGAAGTGAAAGCTCCGGGAGATTTGGTCTACCTTTTAGGAATAACCAAAGAAGAAGTTGCTGGGTCAGAGTACTTGAGTCTACTCGGACTAAAAGGAGGGGTCGTCCCCAAGCCTAATGCCTACCTTAACAAAAAACTCTACCTAAGACTAAGAGATGCTATTTATTCAGGGTTTGTTTCTTCTGCCCATGATGTTTCAGACGGAGGTTTAGCGGTATGTCTTGCGGAAAAGGCCTTTTCTGGTGGTTTCGGCCTCTTTATAGACTTAACAGCTGTGCCTTATGAAGGAGAAAAAAGAGAGGATTTTATTTTATTTTCTGAAAGTGCGGGGAGGATAGTGGTAACAGTAAAGAAGGAAAAAGCTAAAGATTTTGAAGCTTTGATGAGAGATGTCCCTTGTTCTTTGATAGGCGAAACCATCGAAGAACCTTACTTAGTGATAAAAGGTTTTGAAGAAAAGGTGTTAATAAAAGAGCCCTTAAAAGGACTTAAAGAAGCCTGGCAGAAACCTTTTAAAGATTGGTAAGAAGAGGTAAATAACATGCCTCTAAAAGTTTTTTCTTATCCTTCTAAAAGAGCTGAAACATATCTCAATAAGCTTTTAAACCGGGTAGAAACCTTTCCTGCTAAAAAAGAAAAATATGTAAAGTCTATAGGAGATAAGGTAAAAAAGTTTGGAGATAAAGCCCTTTTAGAATATACTCTACTCTTTGATAAAGTATCTCTAACTACTTCAGACCTTAGGGTAAAAGAAACAGAGATAGAAAAGGCTTACCGGGAAGTATCTGAAGAACTTGTCAGTGCCATCAGGCTTGCGGTAGAAAAGGTTAAACGTTTCCATGGTCAGCATTTACCTACTTCTTGGTTTATTAAGCAGGAAAAAGAGGTACTTCTTGGCCAGTTGGTTACTCCGGTAGAGGCAGCAGGAATTTATATACCTGGAGGTACTTCAGGAGAAACCCCACTAATTTCTACCGTGGTGATGACAGCAGTTCCTGCAAAGCTTGCCGGGGTAAAAAAAGTGGTTATGGTATCTCCTCCTCGAAAGGATGGAAGCTTACATCCAGGGCTTCTTGTTGCAGCTAAAGAAGCGGGAGTAGACGAAATTTATAAAGTAGGTGGCCCTTGGTCTATTTTTGGATTGGCCTATGGAACAGAAACTTTACCCAAGGTTGACGTCATCTGTGGTCCAGGTAATATCTATGTTACTATCGCTAAAAAACTAGTCTCTTCTCAAGTAGGTATCGATATATTAGCAGGCCCAAGTGAAGTTTTAATAATAGCAGACGAAACCGCTAATCCTGAGTTTGTGGTTTGGGATTTACTTGCCCAGGCTGAGCACGACCCTATGAGTCTTGCTGTGCTGGTTACCACCTCTTCTTCTCTGATAAAAGAACTTAAAAAACTTCTTCCTTTGGCTCTAAAGAAAGGATTAAGAAGTGAGATAGCAGAAAAAGCCCTAAAACAAAGAGGTGCAGTTTTTAAAGTAAGAACACTAGAAGAAGCTTTTTATCTTGCTAATATTATCGCTCCTGAACATTTAGAGTTGATGATAGAAAACCCTATGGATCATCTTTTTAAGGTAAAAAATGCCGGGGCGGTGTTTTTAGGTGCCTTTACCCCAGAAGCTATAGGAGATTATATAGCGGGACCTAATCATGTTTTACCGACTATGGGGCTTGCCAGGTTTTCTTCTTCTCTTTCTCCAGAAAAGTTTCTTAAAAAAATAAACTTTATCCAGTATTCAAAAGAGGCATTGGTTGATGAGGCATCTAAGGTCATTCTTCTTGCTGAGACAGAAAACCTTCCCTCTCATGCTGAAGCTATTAGGGTTAGAATAAAAACTCTAAAAGGGGAAGACCTATGAAAAACCCTTTCTGTTATTATGAATTCTTAGAAGAAATCACTGAAGAAGTTTCTACCGAGATAGAAACCTTAGGTCCTTGCAAAATACCCAACCCAATGCCACTTTCTCCCTCTTGTTTTGTAGAGGATAACACTAGAATAACCCTAAGGCTTAACGTAGACTATTTAAAAGCTCAACTAACGCAAGAAAAACCTGTCATTTCTTTAGAGGTAGCTGGACCAAGACCTTATATCTATTTTGATCCGTCTAAATTAAAGGTAGGCATAGTAACCTGTGGAGGGTTATGTCCTGGGATTAACGATGTAATCAGGTCTTTAGTTATGACTTTGTATTATTCTTATGGAGTGGATAGAATCTTAGGCTTTAAGTATGGACTTCAAGGTTTTATCCCAAGGTATGGACATGAAGTAATAGAGCTTTCTCCAGAAAAGGTAAAAGATATCCATTCGATGGGAGGGACCTTTCTTGGCACCTCAAGAGGGCATCAACCTATCGAAGAGATAGTTGACACCCTTGAAAGGTTAAACATCAACCTTTTATTTATGATAGGAGGAGATGGGACTTTTAGAGCAGCTAACAAAATTAAAGAAGAGATAGATAGGAGAGGAGTAAAAATAGGAATTGTTTGTGTTCCTAAAACGATAGACAACGATATCTGGTTAGTTTCAAAAACTTTTGGTTTTAATACCGCGGTAGAAATGGCCTGTTATGCTATTAGATGTGCTCATACAGAAGCTATAGGAGTACCTTATGGGATCGGCTTGGTAAAACTTATGGGTAGGCATTCAGGGTTTATCGCTGCTGCAGCAACTTTAGCTACCAGAGAAGTCAACTTTTGTCTTATTCCAGAGATGGATTTTGATTTGGAAGGGCCTCAGGGACTTCTTTGTAAGTTAGAAAAAAGATTGTTAGCAAGAAAACATGCGGTTATAGTGGTAGCTGAAGGTGCTGGGCAAAAATATGTACAAAAGGATCCCCCTGAATATGATGCCTCAGGTAATCTAAAATTAGGAGATATAGGCAAGTTTTTAAAAGAAAAAATTGAGGAATATTTTAAGCAAAAAGGTCTTCCTGTGGTTATACGTTACATAGACCCAAGTTATATCATAAGAAGTGTTCCTGCCAACGCAGAAGACAGAATTTTTTGTGGATTTTTAGCTCAGTATGCAGTTCATGCCGGAATGGCAGGAAAAACCGGTCTTATGATAAGCTATCTCAACGACCAGTTTGTCCATATACCTATAAAAGAGGCGATTAAAAAACGAAAACAGGTAAATCTTTATGGCCGATTCTGGCTTTCGGTTTTAGAATCTACAGGACAGGGTACACTAAAAAATAGCTGATGAAAAGGGCTCAAAAATTAGTTTTAGTTATCTTTTCTTTTTTAATTCTTTTAACTTCTGTGGTAGCGATTGAAAAACTTTATCCAAAATACGAGCTTCTTACTTACAGCGAGTTTAAAACCTTAGTAAGGTTGGGATTGGTTGACAATCTTACCTTAAAAAAACATGAAATTACAGGAATTTTTCGTGAACAAGCTGCAGAGAAACTTTATGAACTAAGAAACAAACCGGTAAAAATTTCTAACTCATTTAAAGTTTATCGAGCAGAAGACCCTGACCTTTTAAAACTTCTTGAAGAAAAGGGAATCAGATATCAGGTTAAACCTGAGAGCAACCATTGGATTGGGTTATTTTCCTGGTTAATACCGTTGATAATACTTATTGGCTTTTGGCTTTTCCTTTTTAAAAAGTTTACGTCGTCAGATGGAGGTATCATAAGTTTTGGTAAAAGTAAAGCTAAAATCTATGTAGAAGACGAAATACAAGTAACCTTTAAGGACGTGGCTGGGGTTGATGAAGCTGTAGAAGAACTAAAAGAAATCATAGAGTTTTTGAAACATCCTGAAAGGTTTACCAAGCTTGGAGCCAAAATTCCGAAAGGAGTATTACTGGTAGGTCCTCCTGGTACAGGTAAAACCCTTCTTGCAAGAGCTGTAGCAGGTGAAGCAGGAGTTCCCTTTATTTCTATTTCAGGGTCTTCTTTTGTAGAAATGTTTGTGGGAGTAGGAGCTGCCAGGGTGAGAGACCTTTTTTCTCAAGCAGAAAAAATGGCTCCTTGTATCATTTTTATAGACGAAATAGATGCAGTTGGAAGGGTTAGAGGGGTCTCTGCTACAGGAGGTACTGAAGAAAGAGAGCACACCCTGACCCAGCTTCTTACCGAAATGGATGGGTTTGACCCAAAAAAAGGAGTCATCATCATCGCAGCTACCAACCGTCCTGAAATCTTAGACCCTGCCCTTCTTCGTCCAGGAAGGTTTGACAGGGTGGTTGTGGTTGATAGACCTGATTTAAAGGGGAGAGAAGAAATCCTTAGGTTGCATTGCCAAAACATACCTCTTGGTCAAGATGTAGACTTAAAGGTTATTGCTGCAAGAACACCTGGTATGGTGGGAGCAGATCTTGCTAATGTTGTAAACGAAGCAGCTTTGCTTGCTGCAAGAAAGGGTAAAAATTATGTTGAGATGGAAGACTTTGAGGAAGCTATCGATAGAGTAATAGCAGGCCTTGCTAAGAAAAACCGTTATATCTCCCACGAAGAAAAAACCAGAATAGCCTATCATGAAGCAGGACATGCGGTGGTAGCCTCGGTGTTAACACCCCAGGAAAAGGTGCACAGGATTTCTATCATCCCAAGAGGTATTTCTGCCTTAGGCTACACCTTGCAACTTCCTACCGAAGAAAGATATTTGATGACCAAAACTGAACTTTTAGCCAAAATCTCTGTACTTTTAGGTGGTAGGGCTGCCGAAGAATTAGTTTTTAAAGAGGTATCTACAGGAGCTCAAAACGATTTAGAAAGAGCTACCGAAATAGCAAGAGCTATGGTCATGGATTACGGAATGAGTGACATCTTAGGACCGCAAACCTTTAGAAAAAGAGAACATCTGTTTTTGGATGTTCCTTTTAAAGAGAGAGAAATGGTTTCTGAACAAATAGCCTCTCTTATAGACCAAGAAATAAGTCAAACCCTAAAAACTTGTTATGAAACCTCTACCAGAATCCTTTCCGAAAGAATAGAAATTTTAGAAACTATTGTTAAGATTTTAATGGAAAAAGAAGTTTTAGAAGGGGAAGAACTGGAAAAATTGCTTTATCAAAATCCAAAAGGAGGAAACAGTCGATGAAGGTCATATTTAAAGTCTTAATATTAGTCTTTTTTATTTTTTCAACCCATCAACTCAGTTTTAGCAGTCTACCCCCTGAGGTTTATGAACAGGTCAAAAAAGACTTCTCTCCTCTTTCTGGATTACTTATCGGTATAGAAGATAGAGAACTTATAATCGATAAAGGTTTGGTGCAAGGAGTTAAAAATAAAGATATTTTTACGGTTTATAAAAGAGGAAAAAAGATCGTTCACCCTGAAACTCAAAAAACCCTTGGATATCTAAAAGAACCGGTAGCTAAAATAGAAGTTGTCAGAACAGACGAAAACTTTGCCATGGCAAAAGTTATCTATCAAAAAGAGCCTTTAACCGTTCCTATGCCGATTACCAGGTATGCAGACCTAAAAATCCTTGTTATCGTTGAACATACCAACCCAAACGAAAACCTCTTTTTAACCTTAAAAAACAACCTTCCAGACTGTACTATTATTTTCGACCCTAACCTTAGATTTAGCCAAATAACCCCTGAGTATTTATTAGCTGAAAAGTTTGACCTTCTCTTTGTAGAAGAAGAAAACACCATAAAGGTATATAACTCAAAGTTAGACCTTATAAGATACTATGGAGGACTTTCTTATTCAAAGGTATCTACCTCAACTTACCTTAGACCTTCTCAAACCAAAGTAGAACCTAAACCCTTAGGTGAAACACAACCCTCCCTTATAGGTAAGACTAAGGGGGAGGTAGTACAAGCTGAGTTTACAGATATAGACAACGACGGAATTCAAGAAATGATTTATTTTAATTCCCAAGGGCTTTTTATCGTCAAACTAAAAGGAGGGCTTTTAGCCTATTACAAACCTTCTTCAGGAAAGATAGTAAATTTTTCAGTAGGACCAAATGGTTGGATCGCTTTAAACGTGTATGACGATAGAGTTGGGATGAAAAGTGAAATTTTACATTACACCAATCAAGGACTTAACCCAGTGATAACCAACATCAACCTGATTTTAAACTTTGTAGATTATACTGCAAGAGGAATTAAAGATACCCTTTTAGGACAAACCTTTGACCCAGAAACCTTTTTCGGAAAAGAAGTATTTATTCTAAAAAGAGAAAACAACCAGCTTATCTATGCCCACAAACTTAACCTTTTTGAAGGATATCAAAACATAGGAACTAGCTTTGTAGATTTTGATCAGGACGGACAACCTGAGATTTTAACCTACTTAGATGACGGAAGATTAGGGGTGTATAAAAACAATCAACTTCAATGGACTTCTCCTTATGCTATAGCCCAACACTTTTATGAAGTAAGACTTATAAAGGGGAAAAAGGGACAAGAAGTAGTTAAAAAAGTGATATTACCCTTTGTTTCACCTCTGGTTCAGTATGCTAACGGCAAAACCTTTGTATTTTTTGCTTCAACAGAGTTTCCTTTAAACACCGTTAAAAAAGAATTAAAATATCTTCCTTTAGATAGCGCTACTTCTCAGATTTTTGTCTTAGGGTTTGAAGGAAACTATTATTATAGAAACCTTACTTCTGCTCAGAGAGGATTTATTACCGGAATTGGATACGATAATAGCCTTCTTTATTTTACAGTAGTAAGAGGAAAATATCCTGTGGATACAGAGACAGAGCTTTATAGCCTTATTTTAGGAAGGTCTTCTTTTTAGGATTTTAAGGCTTTTCTACCGTTATGACGGTATGAACGTTCCCTCTGGGGTGAAAATCTCCTATTACTTTCAATTTTTTAGGTTCTAAAACCTTCCAGAGGGCATCAAAAATCTCGTTAGTAGCGGCTTCATGAGAGATGTAACGATTTCTGAACTTGTTAAGCCATAGTTTTAACGACCTAAGCTCAACAATTTTTTCATTAGGTACATATTCGATCTTGATTACCGCAAAATCTGGATATCCAGACCTGGGACAAAGGCAAGTAAACTCAGGGAAAGTGATGGTTATTGTATAATCCCTATCAGGATAGGGATTAGGCCAAGCTTCAAGTTCTGCTTGTTCTATGGCTAATTCACCATACTTTTTCTCACTCATGGGATTAATTATAACATCTTAATAATTAATGCCAAGAGTGAAAACCTTTATTTTAGAAGAAACCTAAAAACTAAACCTTTTGGAAGTAGTGTTTTATTAATTGTGTCTAAATCTTAGGGGTTAGGGGCTCCCCCTCCTGGTAAAAATGGTAAAGTTAAACTCAAAATTAAGAAAGAGGGAAAGTGGTTAGATTTACAAGGTGATATATTTGGTATTGTTGGATGTTGGAGGATATTTAATTTTAGGAGGGAGGTTTCTTACCACCACATTGGTAGACACAATTAAATAAACACTATGCTTTTGGAACAACTGTGTCATTTGATAAAAGTTGTCTTTATCGATTTTAAGGTATAAAATTAGCAAAAAACACCTAATTTTTCGGAGGTTTATCATGCCAGAGGAGAAAAAAGAATATCCTCACATCCCTCAGGAAATCATAGAAAGGGTTAAAAAACTTAGGGAAGAGATAGAGTATCATAATTATCGTTATTATGTACTTGATTCCCCTGTTATTTCTGATGCTGAATACGATGCATTAATGAGAGAACTTAAAGAATTAGAAGAAAAGTATCCAGAATTGATTACCCCAGACTCTCCTACCCAAAGAGTAGGATTTAAACCAGCAGAAGGATTTAAAGAAGTTCCTCATGCAGAACCAATGCTATCTCTGGATGATGCTATGGACGAAAACGAAGTATTAGAATTTGATAAAAGAGTTAAAAAATTTTTAGGATTACCTGAAGAAGCTCAAATAGAATATACGGTAGAACCAAAAATAGATGGTCTTGCGGTAGAGTTGGTTTACGAAGATGGAACCTTAAAATTAGGAGCTACCAGGGGTGATGGTTATGTAGGGGAGGATGTTACTGCTAACATCAAAACCATTAAATCTATCCCTCTAAAACTAAAAAAGTTTGATGAAGATGCCCCTGAAATACCACCAAGAATTGATGTAAGAGGAGAAGTTTATCTAAATAAGGAGGAATTTGAAAAAATCAATCAAGAAAGGATAAAAAAGGGAGAACCTCCTTTTGCTAATCCAAGAAATGCTGCTGCTGGCTCTTTACGTCAGCTTGATCCTTCGGTTACAGCCAAAAGAAAATTAGATATATTCTGTTATGGGGTAGGAAAGGTCGAAGGTTATAACTTCAAAACTCAATGGGAGGTGCTTCAAACCTTACCTAAGTGGGGCTTAAAAATAAACCCGCTGGTAAAGTTAGTTAAAAATATCAGAGAAGCCATCGACTATCATCACGAAATGGAAAAGAAAAGACAAGAACTTCCTTATGAAATAGACGGTATTGTAATCAAAGTAAATGATCTATCTCTGTGGGAAAAACTTGGTACCAAAGCAAGGTCTCCAAGATACGCCATCGCCTATAAATTTCAACCTACTCAAGTAACCACCAAACTTTTAAACGTAGTTTTCCAAGTAGGAAGAACCGGTGCTATCACTCCGGTGGCTATCTTACAACCTGTACAAATAGGAGGTGTTATCGTAGAACGAGCTACTCTTCATAATGAAGACTACATCAAAAACTTAGACATAAGGATTGGAGATTGGGTGCTTGTACAAAGGGCAGGAGATGTGATCCCTCAAATCATCATGCCAATAAAAGAAAGAAGAACAGGTGACGAAAAAGAAATTAAATTTCCTACAGAGTGTCCAAGATGTGGCACTAAGCTAGTCAAAAAGCCTGACGAGGCTGTGTGGAGATGTCCTAACCCTAATTGCTACGCCAGTTTGATAAGAAAAATTCTCCATTTTGCCAGTAGACTTGCGATGAATATAGAAGGCTTAGGAGAAAAGGTGGCAAAAGACCTGGTAGACAGAGGTTTAGTAGAAAACGTAGCAGACCTTTATTATCTTCGGTTAGAAGACTTCTTACGACTACCTGGCTTTGCTTATAAAAAAGCTAAAAATCTCTATGAAGCCATCCAAAAAAGTAAAAAAAACACATTAGCTCGTTTTATTTATGCCTTAGGAATAAGGCATGTTGGAGAGGCAATGGCTCAACTTCTAGCCAAAAAGTTTAAAACCTTAGACAATCTTATGAAAGCCTCTATGTCTGACCTAATGTCAGTGGAGGGCGTAGGTTATGAAGTAGCTAAATCTATAGTAGAATTTTTTAAAAATGAGCACAACCAAGAGATTATCAAAAGATTATTAGATGCAGGGATTACTTTCGAAGAGGAAGAAGAAAAACAGGAAGAAGTCACTCCAAAACTTGAAGGGTTAACCTTTGTGTTTACCGGTGCCTTAAAAAGCATGACCAGAGATCAAGCTAAAGCTAAGGTTTTACAGCTAGGAGGTAAAGTTTCAGACCATGTGTCTAAAAACGTTGACTACGTAGTGGTAGGAGAAGCACCAGGGTCTAAATATCAAAAGGCTTTAAAACTTGGACTAAAAATTATTAACGAAGAAGAATTTTTAAAACTTATAGGAGAAACCCAATAACTCATTAACCTCTTCCATGGTTTTTTTAGCTATACTTCTTGCTTTTTCTATTCCTACCTGCAGTAGCTCTTCCCAGTTTGCTTTTTCTATCTCAAAACGTCTTTCCCAGATTTCAGTTAACTCTTCTATAACTTTAGAAGCCAATCTTTGCTTACATTCTACACATCCAAGCTTAGCCTTTTTACAATCTTCTACGACTTCCTGCCTTTCTTCCTCAGAAAAATAAATCTTTATTAGATTATACGCTACACAACGATTTTCAGGATCTCCCGGATCAGATTTTCTGGGTCTATGAATATCAGTCACATAAGACAGAACTTTCTTCTTCACTACTTCAGGTGGGTCATTCAAAAAAATAGCGTTTCCATAACTTTTACTCATCTTTCTTCCGTCTGTTCCTGGTATTTTGGGTACCTCAGACAAAAGGGCTTCAGGTTCAGGAAAAAATTCGGTACCGTACAGATAATTAAATCTTCTGGCAATTTCTCTGGTTAATTCTAAATGAGGTACCTGGTCTAAACCTACAGGAACTTTCTCTGCTTTATAGATTAAGATGTCAGCTGCTTGTAAAACCGGATAGCCTAAAAACCCATAGGTAGTCAAATCTTTATTTTGAAGGTTTTGAACCATATCTTTATAAGTAGGATTTCTTTCAAGCCAAGCTACTGGAGTAATCATAGAAAATATCAAAGAAAGTTCTGCATGTTCTTTAACAGCTGATTGTAAAAAAATCACACTCTTTTCTGGAGAAAGCCCTACTGAGAGCCATTCCAAAAACAATTCTTTTACAAAACCTCTTAATTTTTGAGGAGAATCATACTCTGTAGTTAGGGCATGCCAGTCTGCCACAAAGTAAAAACATTCGTGATTTTCTTGGAAACTCAACCAATTTTTTAAAACACCGTGAAGATGTCCCAAATGAAGTGGACCTGTAGGACGCATTCCACTTAAAATCCTAAATCTTTTCACCGTCCCCACCCTTCCTTCT